>Ga0123352_10000991_pt1 | contig 36541 bp, 29 predicted proteins | sample TergutLab28metaG_FD_89700 | JGI IMG/M metagenome (GOLD analysis project Ga0123352, IMG submission 89700) | Labiotermes labralis P1 segment gut microbial communities from Petit-Saut dam, French Guiana - Lab288 P1 | ecosystem: Host-associated > Arthropoda: Insects > Digestive system > Gut ... | reverse complement strand
GATGACCTCTGGAAGGAATCCAAAAAGGCTGGCCTTGTAATTAATTCCTTAAAGACAGAAGAAATACGTGTTAATACAATAGTAAACCAAGGGCTCAGATTAAATGGAGAGGACATTAAAAGACCATCAGACTTTTGCTATTTGGGTAGTATTGTAGCTGAAAATGGAGGTACCAGTAAGGAAGTTAACTTGAGAATGAATACAGAAAGCTAGGGGATCATTCTCCAAATTGAGAAAAGTGTGGCTAAATAAATCATTATGCAAAGATACCAAGATTAACCCTTTGGCGCCGAACGACATATACATATGTCGTGCAGTGAGCTCTTTAAATGGCCGAACGGCCATTAAAGTGGCCGGGGGGGGGGATTTAATTCCGGCGCCAAAGGGTTAAGATATTTAATGCTTATGTGAAATCTGTACTGTATGGATGTGAAACTTGGCTTGTTACAAATTAAATCCAGCATAAAATACAAACCTTTGTGAATATAATATATGTCTACAATATATATTAAGAATATGGTGGCAAAAACATCATTTCCAAAAAGGGCCTATGGAAAGTAACAGGACAAGAAGATATAAATTTAGAAATAAGAAAAAGAAAATTTATATGGATTGGTCACACATTAAGAAAAGAGGATGGAGAGATACCAAAGGCGACCCTACTTTGGAACCTTCTGGGAAATAGGAAGAGAGGAAGACCGAAAAACAGCTTGAGAAAATCGATAATTAAGGAAGCGGGTAGAAGCTGGAATGAACTAAGGTTCTTAGCAGCCGATAGACAGAAGTGGAAAGGACTCATAGACAACCTGTGTTCCTAGAAGAAATGATGGACTCAATTATTATTATTATTATTATGTTCATATAAAAAATTTAAGCACTAAATTGCATTAAATTTATTATGTAACGTAATCCCTTGCAGGTCTAACAAATATAAATATGTTGGGAAGTATGTATTTTGCAAACTGTCATTGACATATGAAGTATGGAGCAGTTCTTTTTGGAGGGGGAGATGGGGACCATAAAAAAATAAACCTCAAAAAAAAGTGATGACATTAAATAGTAATGTAGGCAGCATAACTTCTGGCAGGAAATTGTTTAAAACATTAAAGTGCCATGTATAAATACAATAAAATTGCGTATTACATTAAATTAAACATAAGTAGGCTGGAATAGCATTTGGTTAGGCATGATTATAATACATGTCGAAGATCATATCTTCAGTCTCGAATTTGTAGGTGGTATTTTCAAAATAAGGTACAAAACATGGGGATAAAATGATATACTTTATCAAGTCATTTAAAGACTTTAAAGAATATATAACTTTATTGGGGGGAAAAAAATTTATTGTGACAAATCCTACTCTGTAGAGGAACATTTGTATTATGAATTTTATCATGAAAAATGTAATTGTATATGATATGAGGATTTATATTAAAGAAACTGAACTTCTGTACATATATGGAATTGTTACCATGTTTAATCCTTCTCATATGATACAACAGTGGCAAGTATGATGATTCATATGAACAACTGCATGCAGAGATTGTACTGATGTGTCCTGTACAAATTTTGTTAAAGATGAATAAAAAATACAACATACATACTCCATATTTGTGATGTTATGAATTAGAGTTTCGGTCCAGAGTCCAATTAGCTTCTGGATGTTTACTTATATATGTTGAATTGGCAATGTTGGTATCTCAGACCATATAGTTGGTGAAAGGTAGAATGAGTGCATAACATAGAATTTGAACAAATGGGAAAGTAAATAATTTGTTTTCCAAAGTGACTCGGAAAAAACACCAAATACCTGTCAGACTAGGCAGTGTCCTGGCTTGGCCTCAAACGGGGCATCTCCTGAATACACGTCAGTAGCATTACCGCGTCACTCAACTTGGTTAGGCTTACGGATATGGTTATCCATTTACTCCATGTCAATGCTGGGTTAGCATTGAAACAAATTATCAATACTGTCTTCCAAATCTTGGACGTTCCACATCCTTCGCCACACTCATCGTCATACTGAACACTGTAACGCCCATTCGGCTGCCAGCCTTAGTTCAAACAAATAATAAACCAAAGTCGTCCACATCCAGAGCACTACAAACACACCCGCGCCACAGACGGGCAAAAGTGGAGTGTCAATAGACAAAAAACGGATGACTGGCGCTCGCCGTCACAGATTTGGGATGACGTTTGATACGTATACAACGTATCAGAGTTTTTTGTGCGCTAGTCACGAAATTCCACTCATTTTATGGAACCTGAAGTTTTATTACCGCATGAACACCTTGCCCGACACCTGTCTCTGTCCTAATGTACATCAAGCACTGTGTGTGAAATGTTAGCGTAGAGCTTTCAATGTTTCTTCTGTGAGGTGGACACATTAGATGTCTGTCTCGAATATGTGTGTGCCGACTTAATGAAATATATGTCCACACCGTAATTATTTTATGTGTTTCACTGCTGACAGTTTTGCAGTCTGCACAGATGCTATGCTGCTACGTTTTGTTCGGCTGCTAGTGTCAGTGACGTCCTAAGTCGAGCAGGAGTAAGTTGACATTTGTTTTCGTGAAGCAAGTAGCACCCGAAGACAAGTCACATGAATACTAAAATAAATTTGCGTGTTATAGATAAGTAGTGACTTTTTAACGTGTCATTCTGCTGAGTTTGCAGTGCCTGACTTATGTATATTAGTGTACCATGCCCTTGAATAATTTATAGTCCTGACTTAAAATACTTTTACTTTCTATTTTAGTCTGACCTCTTTTGCCTACTCATTGTAGGTTTTGAGGGTTATTGTAGTACCTGATCACGCTCATTGACACTCCTGTGGACAAGGGATTGGCGCATTGCAGACGCCCGCACTTGACAACACACATCATTTATGAGAGAGAGACACCCATGCCCCTAGCAGGATTAGAACCCGCAGTCCGAGGAAGCGAACGGCTTTAGGCCCACGCCTTTGACCGCGTGGCCACCGGGATCGGCGAAGTACAGACACTTTTGAGTCAAATTCATTGTGATTTCCACATGATGTGACATATTAAGACAGGCCGTCCAAACATGAAGAACCCACTGTCGGCATAATGTAATATGGATGAGGGAGAATGACCTCTTTCATTGGTCATCCCATCAAACCTGGGGTTTGAGAAGACACGGTGATTGCTATTAGTCAGAAGTCAGGTTTCCTCGGCAGTGACACAACTTCAGAATAGGTAGAGCATCTCATCCATGTTAAGGTCTATGGATTCTCTGAATTGTCAAAGTTCATGTAGGAAGTAAGTACAGTATGAATGATTAAAAACAACAGCTGCACCATGTTTGATATCATATTCTTAGGAACTATGGAAAAACCACTGCATTATCTAGCTGAATTACCACCAAGAACAGCCTCCTGTTCTGCCTCACAACTTATGTGTGGATTTGAAACACAACTTCAGTCCAAATGTTCCTATCTTAAACTGTCAGTCTACATGTAGCATGCCTGGGTTTGAGCCACACTTGCTAGGGAAAGTTTAACTACATCTTCTGATGTCAATAAACATGCCCAGCATTTCGTTCTTCTGATAAACTACATACATAGTGTTTATAAAAGAAAAGTCCTATATCCCATCCTGCGTCATCTGTTACATTTATTTCCGAGCATTGGTACCAGCAGCAAGTGTAGTAGAATAACTTATAATTGAGGCTGCATCTGACATATTAAATTAATCTGCTACCATAACTTACCAATTTTATGATTAGTTGAAATGTCCTTCAGTTCAACTAAATCTTTCATTTGTGCTGTTTCTAGATTATTTTTCTTTGTAGTTAACTTCATGAAAACTACACATCAGACATCAGACATGGTCCTTATACATTAGCTTAGTCTGGTGGAATGCAGATTCAATCTGCAGGCTCCCCCTTATGCTTCATCAGAAGTGATATTTACACCTATTCTTACTCTTCTTCTACAACAAATAAATGCTTCTCTGGCATCTGCTTGAGTATGGATCCTAAACCCTTTAACATCATCTTCAAATCTACTTCTGAACAGCTTATTTGAAACTGGGTTATGGATCTTCCCTTTACAATTAATAAATTTATTGAAGAAGGTTCTTTCACTAACCACTACATTACTGAAAAAGGCTGGAATTCTGTAAACAACTGGCATATGGCAGTTGATCAGTTGGTTCCTGCAGTATTATTTCTCTTTTCTAGTATCGTTAAGGTTAAAATGGCACTATAATTTAAGGTAGCATCTTATACTTCATAAAATTGTTATATATTGATATCTGTGAGAAGATGTTTTTATATTACTTTTATAGTACTTTCTGTAACTTGTTAGTTACAAATTTGATTTCTATTCCAAGTGGTGAACATGTTCCAATTCTTCTCTGCTTTCTAACTGGATTCATTTTGTATGCATCAAAACATTCAGTACACCGATAACCATACCAATATTACATTCAGGAACTTACACAAGATACATTTCCTTAATTCATTCAATAAAATTTGAGTGTACAGTTGTGTTTGGCATGGGGGAAGGGGGTTTTGCACTAAATTTAGTCACATACAGTAGTCTGACAGTCAAACTACGGCCATTAAGCACAGGATATATTTTGTGTATTTTTTTTATTGCTAGCTGCATGCAAGAAAAAAGATTACAGACACAAATGTCAAAGTATTTATTTTTACTATACAGGGTCTAGAATACCTGTGTTACATATTATGCATTTTTTGTGTTTACTAATGACAAGTTATGAGAGATTTGACTAGTTAGTATGATCATTTTAACTGGTCTTAAAGCACGCCCTCAGTGTTTGACCACTCAGTAGTGTAAAATAAAATACAGACCACAAGCTTCTTCAAATATGTTGATTTTTAGCACTTAGACTTCTAGAAACCTTCATAAACACAAAGCACAATAGTGTTACATATATTTAGTTGTAGAAACATATAAAAAACTGCTGAAACATTCTGCTACCCTTTTGTACCCTGCTAAATGTTGAAGATTTATGTCAAGAAAAACACTGACTGAAGCCCGTCTTCTCAGTATATAACTAAACTTTGAAATGTCCAGTTGCAGAGGTGAGTTGCTGGGTCAGAATTAACAGCCATATAAAACCCTTCAGAGATGATAAAATAACTCTGAAAGGAACAGGATATTAGAATGAAACTGATGAGCTGCTTCTGTGCCAGCCTCCAAAGAGATACACACGAAACGTCATTCAGTTACAGTTCATTTGATTTTGTGAAAAAATCCAATCATTGTCTGGCACTGATTAATCTGATCCTGAAGTAGTTTCATTTTTGAATAAAATAAAATGATAATTGTTCTTCTAAAAGTTCAAACATGTTAGAAGGGCACAATGAATGGTGTCAACATGTTGTGGTATCCTGAGTAGCAGTGAATTATTGTTCAAACTGTCCACATGATAAAAAAAAAAGTGAGTTGTCAACCTCCATCACACTCCACATGCAAAACCTAATTTATGGTTATATACTGGCTTACACAAAATACAATTAATTAAATTAGGAGTTACATCATGGAGGTGTACCATGGAGCCCACACCAAGTTATCATCTATGGCAGAAAGTAATGGAGATGGTGCTTTCACGTTTGTGCTACTGCCTAATGTTGCTGCATGTATATTCTTTTGACCAGACTGTCTACAACCCAGACCTACTGCCAGCCATAAAGAACATCATGCATGTAAAACAGCTGTTGAGATTTTGTTCCGTCAAGTTTCACTTCCACTGGAAAAATTTCAAGTTAAATTGTTCAGTTCTACAGTTAAGTCTATAGGTTAAATGGTTAATATTTTCCACAGGTTTCCTTGTAACTTGAAAACCTATATTTTTTGACCCAGATATGTTTTTACCTGTGCACAGTTGCTGCTAAAAACGGTAATGATTACAAAAACAAAAGTCATGAAAATTAAGTTTTCAATATGTACGTACTTGTCAGAAAAATAGTGTCCTACAATGCATATCCAGTATTAATAACCACAGAAATTGACATGCCTGAACCGCTTAAAAAAATACATGTGTATCTACATATCTACAGATTCATGTACCTCAAACCTGTTACAGTGCTGTGAAAGGGAGATGCAACTGTTCAGTCACTAAAGTGCCTGGCTGTGGACTAAACTGAGGCTTTAACTACAAGCTGCAGGCTTGACATACCAGAAAAGTCCCAAAAAACTCAATTCATTGTTTTTAATATGCTAGTGGCCTCTGTTTTTATACTAAGCACTTTTATTCAAAACAACAAACTGCAGCCTTGCTGACAGTTCAACCTATGAGCTAGAGTTTACTGACCAAGTGGCCCATTTTTTAAAAGTTTGGCCACCTTGGGAGACTTCACCTTACAAAACATAACACTCCTCAATCCATCTATCACATACCAACAGTATAAGTGTTTGCCTTCATCCACCCTGTAAAGTTTTGGCAGCATGATCTTTAGGTATTCAAAATGCCACATTAATACTGATACATTATTAATGACCTAGTGTTTTGGGTTCAGACTGCCTGATCAGTGTGAAGTAAAACATTGTACCCATCCACCACACTGCAGAGTGTATCATCGTAAAATACCACATTTATTAATATACACTGCCATAAGAGCCTGATCTTTTAATAAAAGTGTTTAATTTTGTGGATACAAGTCTTCATTTTCATCCTGTCAGTCTGATGTTGGTGTGGGCTTCACAAATTAAGACAATATGCCTTGAACATCTTGACAGTGCCCCTGTCTTGCTTCTGTTAATGTCTATAGTTATTGCAATGGACACCAGTACTGCCAGCCAGTTCATGATTCCACTAGGTAGTAAAGGTCTGAATACAGAAACCAGTGACAGCTTCCTTCACACTTATATAAAATAATTCAGAAATGTTAAATGTATGTTTATTTTTGAAGGAACTCTGATGATATGATATTCAGCATAACAGCCATGATATGATGTCACACAGTAAAATGTCCTGAAAACTCTAAAACAGCAAAAGAGAAAATGAAAATTCTGTTCCTGTGCTGTTGAAGGCAGTTGTAATATATAATATCTTTGTTCTAATTTTCAAAATACCATGGATCAAAGTGGTTGTGGTACCTGATGGCAGCACTGGTGTTCACAGTTGTTAAAAAGCATTGAGTTACAAGCTGTGTGCTGAGCACTGAAGGCTCCGGTCTGCCAATGAGCATGCACAAATAGCACAGGTGCAATGTTCTATGAACAAAGATTAATGTATGTTACTTCTAAGTTAACATCCAACTTGTTAAAGCAAGAAGTGTCTTGAATCCAGCTCAAAAGATTTTTGTAAAGGGATTTTCAGTTCACTTTGGTGACTCTTCAAGCCTTGACAGATCTTAGTAATTCTCCCTAACCAAGCACCTTCAGAATTATATAGCCACCAACATAAACAACGTAGTGGTACTTTTAACTTCTGAAACCAACTGTACTGTGCACATTATTCACAGTACATTACTATTCACAGTACATTACACATTGATACTTCAATGCTTTCTATCTCTTTTCTTGGCCAACTATAACCAACCTCCATCACCAAAACATACCTCCCAAATGTATATTTTATATCTGTTCACCTGTACACTTTTACCTTTTCACACAGCTGCTCATCTTGAGGTTTCCCTTGAAACATTCTGTAGTGTTGTTTCCCAATCTGATCCGGACAAGAAATGTTTATTCTCTGTCAAAAATTAAGTCAGGTGGAAACATACAGCAAAAATAAAATTACCAGGAATTTCAGTAAGCATATACATGAATTTATGAATGGATTGCTTTCCAGAAGCATGAGAACAGCTTCATCTGATGGAACCAAAATGGTTACTTTTTTTCAGTACATATGTATCAGTAAACACACTGGCAAATGCCTGATGTGTGTCAACATTACCAAGAGAAACATAATCATTCTTAAGGCTGCAGACAATACAGCAGCAGCAAACATGCTTTTAGAATAACTCTTCGTTTACCTAAGACAGAAGCACAGCTAGCTCCTAAAATATGTTTCTTTCAACAGACGATGGAAATGTTGAATATGTCTAGCCAAGTAGTTTTTGTTCCAAACGATATATACAGAAAATTTCACCTACAATCATCACATGCTCAGTGACAGACTGGGAACTTTTGAATATGATAATGGTAGTCGTATTGTTACACTTACAAACAACATGAATACAAAACTGTGATTTAAATTTTGGATTTTTAAATTGGCACTGAATCCAATTATAAGACAAGAGTAATTAAAATGATAACTTAATATTTTCTTACCCATTTACATACTCATCTTCTCAACAACCAACTACTGGTATTACAGACCTTAACCCTTATAGTTTAGCCACCATAGTCTCCAACAGTCTAAAAAAAGAACTGAAAAGTCAGATTTTTAAAATGTGCATTAGAACTGAATATTTCAGGTGAAATTGAAAGGCTACGATGGAATGGGCATCTATGCTACAATGGGAGACAACAAATGTGAACGGAGTTTTGGTGCAGAAAAATCTTGGGAGGGCAACATAAATATGGCTCGCAGAGAAGCATGATGTATGGATGAAACTGGCTCAGGATTGTTTGCAAATGGCGGGCTTTTGTATTAGGAATATTGAACATCTGATTTTACTGCTATAAGCCATGCCAGGCACTGATTTTTCCTTTTATTGCTATGTAAAACTTGTATTGCTGTTTGTCACCTAGGTAATTGAGGGTTTGTGTCGGCTATCTCAGGATATTTACTGTGATTTGGTAAGGAATAAGATTCACCTCCTGTGTTTTAAGTTTTAACAGGTATGAATATCAATGAGGGTAGCGTGATGAGGAGGCTTACTGATTTACTGATGAAATGGCTACATGCCAAAGATGGATATCAGTGTCTCTGGCTATCAGTAGGAAATTCTAAACATCCTGTCACTGAAATACCATATGACACACTTTAATAACACTGTTTCAGGATGTATACCACTTTCAGTGTTCCCGATTGAATATTTTAGATGCAAAGTTTTATACTAAACCCTTGCATTTACTCTAAACTCTGTTGTTTATAATGAGTGTGAGTATACCTTACAAGATCAGCTGTCAACTGGAGGAGTTCAGACTTTCCTCCAGTTCTCTGAAGCTCCTTCCATGATTTTTGGAAATGTAGCACATGTTAAAATTACTTCTGTGTTCTTACTGGATTCAAACCTCCTGCCAGTTACATCAGTAGGTGAGACCAAATCAGATACTTGTGATGGGGCATACATCCCATTTTTCAGTTCATGGTGTAGAAGGGGACTTGAGGAACTTTATTAGTTCATAACCTAGTGGGTCTGGGAATACATTCTTACTGACCATCACTCTTTTATACACGGCCCACTGTATATGTATTGCTGAAGCCTACACATGGGGTGTAGACACCTGGATTGGACAGTACTCAGGCAGTTAGACAGTATTCAGACAGAGCTCCAAAGCTTAGAAGTGACAACTTACTCAGCTGGGACAGAAGTTACTTGATTTGATAGGGAAGGAAGAAAACAATACTCAGTGAATGGAAGATTGATATAATCTGCCCATTACAGAAGAAGGGTGACCTGATGCAATGTACAATTTATAGGGGCATAACTCTGCTGAATAAAGTTCACCCTAGAACAGGCCATGAAGGGCCAAATGGGGAGCAGAGATATAGCCCTACTCTTTCTTTAACTTTGGCACTAGTTCAAGGTGGGTGATCAATGTTACGCCCCAGCTGCTTTACCCCCAGGAAAGAGACCCAGTACCCAATGTACAGGAGGTGGGTGTGGAAGATCTTGCCCCCACCAGGATTCAATTCCTGGACCGTCCAGTGTGTAGGTAGTTGCTATACCGACTACACTATCCCAGCCCACATAACTCCGCTGAATATCACAGTATACACACTGAGACAATCCTTTAGAGTACGCTAGTGAATTTACCACTGAAACCAATCCTCTATGCATTGACTTTTCTACAGTATATGATAGCATGATTAATAGCTGCAATGGAAGAGTTTGGAATCCCTGTGACAGTGGTGAAAGCAACAATGTAAGACTGTCAATATCAAGTAGAGGTGCAGGCTGATTTTGTAGATCCCCTAGAAATCACACAAGATGTACGGTATGCTATAAATCCACAGAGTTATTTGAAGTCATTGGTAGATCTATGGAAATATAAAAAAAATCATTTAGAGAATTAAAACTGCAGCTAATGAAATGTGATTAAATGCAAATTAAGAAAACAATAAAAACATGATTAGTTAAAAGGAAAGGGAAAGCAAATGATGGTTGTGCTGATCACTGAAAACTAGGGAAGACAAATTTCAGAGAGTACACAGATTTGTATCCCTGAGCTCACTAGTTAATGACACAATGACATGCAGGAAGTAATTAGCAGACAAATGCGGAATGCGTGGAAATATTATGAACTACAGAGACACTGTAAATCATAATTGCTTGCTTGTGAAATGTAGGTCAGAATCTACAAAGCCCTCATACCCATTCTGGCATATGGAAGTGAAATGTGGACATTAACACAATCAGTTGAATTATGACTGTGTACCTTCGTACGGAAAATATTATGTAAATGATACAGTCCAGTGCACCAGAGAGGAGAATGGAGAATAAGGTACAAACTGTAAGTGTGCCAGTTTTCCTGGTCACCATTCATTATTAGCACAATTAAAGTGGGAAAGCTACAATGTGCAGGGCATTTAGAAAGAATGAGAAATAAGGAAACAACTCAAAACAGTCACTGATTTCAGACTCAAAGGAAGAAATACAGTGGGGAAACCTGACTTTGCAGGCAAGACATTAAGGTTTTATCCTTTATAATGCCTATCATGACGTTATTTCAGTTTATCTAACTGGTCTAGTTGCTGTAAGGGTTAGGGCAAATCATTCACACAACAACCTTTGAAGTGAAGAAGGCTCAAATCATTTCAGGTTTTCTTTTGTGAGCATACAACGCAATGCTCTAAATAATTCATTACTTGCTGGAGGGAGCTACTTATGACACCCACCTGTGAAAGATTCAGAAACACTTCTCCACTTTATAAGGTCTACTGACAAATGGAAATTACACAGTCATAAACTTGGTGTTTGCAAGTGAAAGGACCACTGCTCAATACAGCACCCACTGTGACTCAGTGAATCAACAGTAAGCACAGCAATGTTATTGTGACAAGCAGTGATGCAGTGTGCACAACTGCCACATTTCCTTCATGTTCAATTACAGTGTAGCGCAGTTCCTCGCGAACTTCCTCAGTCTCAATTTGCAGATGTTGTTCCCTGGTGTCAGGTGGTTCCTGAAAACTGGTACCATTGATATTAACATGCTCAGAACGTGACTGGATCACGGAACCACCAAGCTTACCTGCAACAACAGCAACAGAATATGCTTGTAACATACATGAGCACCACAAATTAATATACAATTAATGGACTATTATTTCCTTATGTACAATCTATTGATGTAGTTACTGCATGGGGTAAACAAACAGATAATTTCAAAGGATGATACAAATTACATCAATAATGTATCTTACTTTACTCAACAAAAATGCAGTCACATAACACGTTATTGAAGGAAAAACAGAAAGGATAGAGGTGATGAGTAGGTGAGGAAACAGATGTAAGTAACTACTGGATAACCTTAAGGAGATGACAGGATACTAGATCACATTCTGTGGAGAACTTGCTTTGGAAGAGGCTAAGGACCTGCATAAGACAGACTGTGGAATGAATAAATGGCAGAATAATTATGAAAACCTAAACACATGAAAGCGCTGATTCCATTCGCTGCACAGTCTAAGGTGTAGGTATGCGGCAGCTCGCCTGCTGAGATTGAGGGTTCGAATCCCGCAAGGGGCATGGATGTTTGTCACAAGTGTTGTGTGTTGTCCGGTAGGGGTATCTGCGATAAGCTGATCACTCATCCAGAGGAGTCCTGCTGACTGTGTTGCACCACTGTGTATGATCTAGAAACCTCAAGAATGAGGGTGCCCTGGCTCATGTTGGACCACAATGCCATTAAAAAAAACACTTGAAAAAGGTGTGCAAGGAAGTGGACATGCCCAATTTTAAACTACTATCCCCGGATTTGGGTGACAGAACAGACGAAAAACATGACAGCTGGTCTGCAGGCTGAAATTCACTTTCAGGATTCCCCACATCTCACCAAGAATATTAACCACTAACACTACAATGTTTTGTGTCCACTGATATTCCTGTGTTATTAGCAAGCAATGTCACAGAATATGATGCAGCAGCATTAAAACTAATGTTGCCGTACCTTTCTCAAGCAGATCATCACCTTTATAATCGACCCTGATGTATGTTGACATTGTCACCTCAAATATCTTATTAGGGTCAGCAGGAATGGATGCCACCTCCCTGCGCCTGCGACCATATCCCGTCTGTCCATTGCTGCACTCTACCTGCATACACAGAGTACATTTGAAGTTTAACCCTTTAAATATGAGAAAATGATGTGTGGTAGAACCTGAATTATATGAGTTACTGAAAGGAAGAAGATGCAAAAATAACTGAACAGATAATCCAGAACAAATTTTGTTTATTCTCTTTACACAACATCACTGTTTATTTTGCATTCCTTTTTTATATAACTGAAATTTATTTCGAGAGACAAACAAATTTCAAAGTTCGCTTGTTCTGTCAACTGTTCTGCTTGTCATAGCAATAGAGATTTTCCCGGAAATTGTAATGCCACTGTATTCATATAGTGCCTGACCCACGTGGTCAACCACAGTGTCATGCTACTGTTGCTGTACTCACTCCCCTGTCTCACATTCTTCAATACCATCCTCCCCACCCTCCTCATCTCCGATATTGCTTTACATCAGCATTGAAAATGTCTGTGTCTCTCATGTGATCCCATACTGCTTCACATACATCACACTGCAGGCAGTACAGTAAGTTACTGACAACTTTACACTAACTACATGATGTGCATCCTTTCTTGAAAAGTGCATGGTGCAACTGGTCAGAAATTGTCAGCTTTATGCATCTCAAAGATTTATTCCAGTGTTCACAAAAGCCCATTACTGGCCCAGACCTAACACTGCTCCAAAACGCACTCAACCCAAAAATTCCCAAGTTGCAATCATGAATGGAAACTGTAATACTCACAGCCATCAATGAAATATGAGGGTGATGGCCCTTGGTTCTCTCCTGGAGAACTTACCCCTCTGCACTTGTCCAGGCATACATTCACTGTGCCTTTGAACTGCACGTAAGTTGACTCTGGGAACTTGAAAGCACGAAACTTGGCTGACAAGAAGTCCCCATCAACAGTGTTAAAGTTCTCAAACAAGTATGGATCCACTGAACACCTGCAACAATGTTTCACATATTTAGGAGTCATGCCAGGGTAAGTCTACCAAGAAAACAAGAGTCCACCTGTCAAGATGTATGACACTGCACATATAACAATCTCCACTTGTTGCAATATTGCAGCAGTGCATGTAATTTAACAGGGTTTAGCCTCAACAAGTTTCAGCCCCTGCAAAATGTGACATCCCAACTTCCCTGCTGTAGATGACTGTGCATTCGTTAACCTTCATCACTGGATGATTTAAATGAATGTGTATAATGTGAGGAAGGAGAACGGGAGGCATCGAATTCAGAAAAAAAAAAAATCATATGCTGGAAGTGAAAGTTAGTAACTTCCGTAATTTGAATTAAATTCTGTAGGCTATTCCCATCACATCCACAGTGTGTGTCTACACAGTTTACACTACAGTATCTTAGTAATTCAGTTTGGTGGAACAGTCCTTATGGTTTCAACAGAAAGGAAAATTTCTCAAGTACAGACATTTCATTCATTTCTGCCGGTTTCCAAGGTCACAATGAAGACCATGTTGTGAAACCCCCTTCCTGATCTTGTGAACTGCTCTGTGTAAGTCCTGGTCTGCCATCATTGTTACATATTCCTAAATTCATTATTACAAATTTTTGAAAAATTGCATTTGCATCCTTTTCTTAAGTCTGGAGCTGCAAGTTCACCAGTGAAAGCCCCCCTCTCTTACCCATAGCTTTCATTTGTCAAACTATCCATCATCAACACCACCCTTTGCCTTCTCACTGTCACAACTGTCCATGAATGTGTTAATCTGCAGTCGTGCACACATCTATCTTACAGAGGTGGAAACTGGGCTTTAACTTAGGAGTAACTGTGCGCACCATTAGAACAGCAAAACACACAAACAGTGAAGTTTCAACTGCACATGGCTTAGCAAACAGATATTTACAATTTCCCTCATGGCCACCAGGTGATGATATTTGTAGGTTTGAATATTCTACCCATCCAACGAAGATTGGGTGTTACCTACTGAGCATAGTATCCCTGTGCTGGGACCAGTCACCCACTGCAAATGATTTTCCTCTATTTCAGACAGTGAGACCTGCCACTGTGACACTCACCCATTAAAGATGATTGTCTCCTCCTGCAGCTTAGTGTCTGTCACCTGCATGTAGCTCACTAGCAGTCCATACACTGGAGCACTCTTCTTGTCTAGGAATATCTCCATCTGCAGTGGGGTACCCGGGTTCACATTAAGTTCACCAGTTACCAGCTGGCCTCCTTGGCGCACTCCAACTCCCAGCATTGGCTCTGGGGCAGACCCATTTACCTCGTGCATGTCCAACTCCCTGAAACTAATAGCACAGATTTTGGTGTTACTCTGTGTAATGTATGGTACACCATCCTTACAAGTTTACATACTAGCACCCATTAGTGTACAACATTAACTTAACTCTCATTCTTATAAGCAAAACAGGTGATACATTTTGCAGGTATGGTCTGTTTCAGTGAACACTGCACATGTCAAGGTCTGTATATATCTTCCAATTATGTGCTTACATGAGGCCTTCTCTCTCCAGTGCCAATGTACATATCATGTGATGCATGTAACACTGATGACAGGGTGGACAGCGACAGCAATGGCTGTTAACCTCTCACAACACAAATACAGAGCAAAAAAACCACAGAGAATGTGACCCTCAAAGCAGTACACTTTGAACCCCTCAACTCAAAACGTGAAACTGTTTTATGTTAGTGGAATAATTTGGAGAGCACTGTAAAGTAAATGTGAAAAGCAATGATACTTGTAATGACAACAGCTAGATCAGAGGCTGCTTCAGTGATACATCAGAAATGTTTACCCAGTTACAAAGGACTTCAATAAGCTGTGAGGTAACAAGTCACACTATGAATGCAAAGTACTGTGCACTGACACAGGAAAGAGTTAAGTAAGTAAGTACAAGAGGTCAGAGTCCACCACAAGGTTCATCTCAGAGTCCACACAAACCAGACTGAGACATGAAGTCAACTTCGCATTTGAACCAGCTATCAAAACATGTGTCAAACAGAAAAGTACCTGCAAAAAAGACCAGAAAGAAAAGCAGTTTATAGGGTTAAAGCATGAAATCAAAATCACGAACAAAGAGGAGGTAATGGTCACTGACTCTGCAATGGAAGAGGAAGTGTAAGGCCAGAACAAAATTATGTAACAGAAGTGTGTTCAAGTGGTCCACAAGACTTTACAGTCATCAGCCCCAGACACTGCAGGAGGTGCAAAGATGTCGTCTCCACACAGGTTATGATTGTTCACAAGGAAATAAAAAGGATTAGTGCAGACTGTCACATTCCATAACCCAAATCAGTGTCCAGTTGTAGCATTGCAGTGGTTTGTTTGTAATTGGAAGGGACACACAACATACTGCTGTAATCAGTGAGCAACTCTACCAAGTATGTGTTTCCATAAACTTGGCACATTTGCTTACACAGTTCAAGAAGTCCTGGTGAATGCCACAGTGGAAGGTAATATTATTTATTGATAAGCAGTGGAAGTGTGTCATGGGTGAAGCTTCGCGAATCTACAAGTCTCACAGCACAACATTAAATAGTATTGACACTTCAAAGCGCTATGTGTCAGGAAACAAAACATACAGAATCTGTGGGTCAAGCAATGATCATTGAATGCAAACAGCAAAAGTGGTTTATGTGGATAAGATACGTCTGTCAGGCACCTGAGAGTCATAAGGCAACACCTTCAAGTAGTCTAAGAATGTCAATGTTGAAAAAGTGAAGATAAAAAACGCAAAACACTGTGAGTTGAATGACAATGTGCCTAACAGTGACAAACCACATGTCAAGAAGTGAGAAGACCGAAAGCTGCATGTCTTAAATGTCAGCGTCCACAGTCCATGAACTCAATGTAAAATTGTTGGCTCTGGTACTTTAAGCAAAGACCAAGCAAACATACTTTTCTCAATGACAGTAATTTAATAACACATGCAGATGTTTTGGGGATCTAAAAGTTTTATTCTGTACTCTTCTGTATGGATGATATTTGACAAAAAATGTTACTTCTGACTCTGTACTGTATGGAATCTGTTACAGTAACTGTGGTGCGTGCTTAGCTTTGAAACAGAAGGACTATAACTGCTGCAACACTGTTACTGACAGTACAACCAATGTGGTAACAAACAGATATGGAGTGCATGCAACAACATTATGCTGTCCATTCCCATTCCTTTTGAAGTAAGATGCTACAAACTGTTTTACTGGAACAAAGTCCTGAGGGAAACATGAAAAACTGCCTCACAATATTTTACTAGGAACCAGAACACAGAACTTCTCATATTCTTCCAAAAACCTCACCATAAATACCATCTATAAACTGGTCTTCATACGTTTTTCATTTCCTGGAAATAAATGCATGAATACTGAAATGTGAGAAAGATGGACGAGTATAAATTTTGTAATCTATTAACAGAACCAAGAAACTCATAAAATTAATCTGAAATGAAATTTCTTCTTCTTTCCATGTGTCATTACTGTCTCAAATTTAATAGCACAGGCCTCATTAAAGTGCATGTGCATGACAATATCATTGCATATGACAGTGGTCCACAAATTTTCCAAGAATTTAGGATCCATCTCCACATTCTAGGTGCCAGAAGGGTAACATGACGCAAGTTCTGTACCAAGGACCCAAAACTCTGGGGTGACCTGGGAACGTCACTGTTATATGGCACTTTCTGCTTCATGCATGTGAGCTGATACTTATTTTTGTACATAAGAAAAAAAAAACCTCAACAATGCTGAAAACAGTATGTACAAGCACACAAAATTTAGTCATGTGGGCTACCAGGCACTCCAGATTCATTACACATGGTCTTTAAATTGTTTGATCGTGTTGCTTACTCGGGTTCCTGGAAACCTGCAGGCAGCACATTTCGTCTTTCACGTTGTTGATTTGTGACACATTTGACAAGAATCACTTGTTTGGGCAGGTGTAAATCCTCTACCACCACACGATGATAATAAACAGACTGGCCCTATAGCACAACACATTTTAAATTATTAGAGTCACTACACACGAATGCAAGGCACAATATTTATCTAGCATTCTCAACACATACTATCACAAACAGGCTGCTTCAGGAAAATACAAAACTTCATTGGTTATTATAATTAACCACTTACAAGTAAAACAAAGTTGTATTAGCACAGGTCCAATTTGGGAAGTTTAGCCAGTGATGTGCATTTGAAAGTAAAATATAGATGTAACAAAGTTGTGGTAGTTAGTGAAAAATTTCAGATAAATGGGAGAGGGGTAGATCTACTGATTGAAAGATCGAATGCTTTGCAAGCTTTCTGTATAACCTGCACAATTCTTCATCACAAAGACTTCACAGTCAACCCTGAACCTAATCAAGCACCCTAAAGCTGTGGACAGTGTCTTCCTCCAAAATGCTGCTATCCACACATTCTACATGTCAAAACCCAAAAGACTTCAATCTGAGCAACACCACTGTGAAAGCCTATAATTCAGGACTATAGCATACTAATATGTTCATTTAAAAGACAGCTCGATGTTGTCAGTTCCTAAGTCCTTCATGCTATTCATGAACGTGTATTACAGGTGTGTGAGAACACAACTAATATGTGTTACAAAATGTGATAAGGAAAATAACATGGCTGCTGATTTAAGGCAAACTAACACCTTTCACATGAACAAATGTCAAAATGAAGTGAAATATGATATATATGGAACTTGCATTTTTCTGTTAAAATCTTATTTCTTAAAGTGACACAAAGTAACAAAACCAAAAATCACACACCCTGGTTAAACTTCACATTTTGAAAAAATTTTACAATTTAACTAAACAACCAACAGCAATGCTTTAGTGATGTTTAACTGCAGCTGAAGAACCTTTGAATACACCATCACACCAAATGACACTGTCAAGTAGGAAACTCCATCTATCCACATATGACGCTTCAGCCCCTTCTGGGCCTTGGCATCCCCAGCTTATTCCCTCCATCCTCATATTCCCAGGATCTGTAAAGCATCCCTTTGCACAACATCCTCCTGTTCTCCTACTGATCTCATTGTGTGCAATCTCCCATTCAAAACCTCTTTTTTCTTGGACCCTTTATTCTTCCATTCTTATGATGTGAGTGGCTCATCTTAGTCTTCTAATTTTAACATCATCCATGATATTTAGAGCTTCATACAGACAATTAATTTTGCTATTCCATCTAGGGTGTCAGTGCCCTTTCTCTTGTATTGGGCCATATACAAGTAAGAAACTTACCTGCTTCATATTTTGTAGGTCCTAGGTTCAATACCCTATCCTGACAAGTCTTCCTTAATATTCCTCAGACTTTCCAAGCAAATCAAGGTATGATCACATCACACCACATCCTTCAAATTTATTCACTAATCATTCTAAGGTTTTATGCTACAAAGTTTGACCTTCTGACAGCACTGGAAAATAAGTTAAAACACAAATATGTTCCTTACAGGAACGTGGAGCTTACTGTTAGCCAGTTGTGTATTCTAGTGACACCACATTGGAATACATCCTTGAGCGAGAGCCGGAATGTTGCCTTGTTTAGTTCCAGTTCTGGGTGACAGGCTTTGTCTACAACACACAGTTTTAGGAGTCACTCACAAGTTAATAAATTACAGAACACTGCAATAACCACTTTAACTATGGAGTCTTATGCACTGATAACTTGTGCACAGGGTGGTTGTAAAGTAAGTACGAAAGACAATGAACGCCTAGTGCCAGTTGAATATGTTCAACAATATCCTCTTGAACACTGCTTCTCAGTGGGACAGTTAAACAAGTTTGATCCCTGCGATGTTCCAATTTCTGTCCACATGTGGCTTCACAAAAATTTAACTGGTCAATGTATTGGACATCAAGGACCAAGAAAATGGCCTCCCTGTAATTTATTTTTGTGTGGTTTGTCCTAACATGGTCTTCCAATCAAAACCAAGAACACTTAATGAATTCAAATAACAAATATGAAATATTCTTCCACTGTACCCCTTGACTTTTTGAAGAAAAATGCAGTGCCTGTCATCGATGTTGCAAAAGTGTTAGCAAAATGCTGGGGTCCATTTTGGAATCTAACACTAAATGGCAGTGCATGGGATTTAAAATGGTGCAAGAATTTTAACATTACAGCTTTATGTTTAGCCATCTCACATTATGCATTTATCTTCCCATCACCCTGCACCTACATGACTATATGGACAAATAAAAACTATTTGATTATATGTAAAATATTTTATGTGTTTGACCTATCTTGCAATACAGAATTTTTAGTACGGATTTTGGTTGTTCAACTATGTATACACGTTTTTAAATTTTTCATCATCAACGTTTTATAAATTGGCCTTTTTTCACGCTCTAAAAGCAGTAACTACAATGGCATAAAATTCATCATATTTATTTTAGTTCTACCTTATATTATCCATCACATAAAACAACACTCCTTCATGGCCTATGCCATGGTTCAAGGAGTTAGATGAGAGCCTCTCACCACAGAAGCCCAAGTTCAATCCCAGGTCAGTCCATTTGATTTGTGATGGGCAGAGTGGCACTGGTACACGTTTTTCTACCAGTATTTTGTCATTTCCCTGTCAGTCCAATCCCACTAAATGAACCATACTCATTCATTCGTCACAAAAGCTATATAATGTTACCAACTGACATCATGAAATCATGCCCTTCAAAAACTTTTCTGGACTTCTCTCAACTTACTGGCTTAAATTTCAGTACAATGAATGACATTAAGCTGTTTACTTTTTTGGGCATAAATCCCCAGTACCAGGGATGTTACCATCCTTGCCTCCGTGCCTATATAACAATTACAGTATTGAATACTCTATCAAGCACAATCCAATAATTTTTTTATCTATTCATATTCTTTTTGAAAGTGCATATAGCATAAACACTATTGAAGAAACTCGCATTCGTTTTGCCATTTGAATGTTTCATTTTCCAGATCGCTTATTAATGGCTTCAATGAGATCTGGCACTAAATGTAAACGTGTTTAACAAATCTGATTTAACTTTTATGTTCATACTGTGCATACTGAATAATAAACTGTTTATTGTGTATTAACATATGCACAAATATAAATTTACAGTACTTATTTGTGCATATGTTTGCATATTATAAACCAATTAGATTTCAATTCCATGTCATTTCACCGTAACTTCTACATTACATGAACTTCAAATAAACCTCAAAATTTTTCCCAAAAGGTGGCTATTATGTATATGATGCATACATGACAAACACATAAACAATAAATAAATAAATAATAAGGCAGTGTAATGTTTCTGTATTCTACCCCTGATAACAAAATTTATGATTCCTTGCGCAGTCAGCTCTCTGTTGTTAAATCTTTTTAATGACAATAATTCTGTATCTGCCATAACTGGGCAGTAAGGGCAGTGAAGAATGCTAAGTCACAAAGGAACTAGGTACTTTTACTCAAAGCTTCAACAAATTAGGCGTCCTTGATGCCAGGTCATGTGCTTCCCTTTTGCACTTATCTTTCTCACTGAAGTTCCAATCCCAATGTCTGTGCAGGCTAACATGCATAGGGCCTTGTACGCACACGGGTGTACGGTCAACCACATTGCCTCTCGCATCCTTTCGATAATAATTTCTATTTCTCCCCTTTGAATTCGAGGTAAGGAAAGAATTACTGCATGCAGCGTATGCTATCTTGGAAATGCTGTACTGTATAACTTACAGAAGCCGAAACTTTGCTGTTACAACCACCCTCCCATGTTTCATCAATTGGTGACTATGTTTCAAACGCCGAATGCGTTGCTAATCCAAGCCGCTCTTCATGGCTAAGCATTGAGTTTTATTCACACATTTTCACAGCCACCACTTCCAATATTTGACAAAAATTTACGGAGTCAGTGTATATGAGTAATAACGAACATACATTCTTACACAGCCATTATGATACACGCAACCCATGTTCAATTCTTGTCAGTACGTTATACAGCGACTACTTACTGGGGTAGTGTTTCAGTTGTTCCAAGTAGATGTCACTGGTGCTCTCTGCCTTCACTAAATCCACCAGCATGGTGTCGTCCGAACATTTTACTTTGTAGTGAACTGTAACGCAAGAAAAAACACATATTACTATTCCCCATAACCAGAGTGCCACACGCTGCTGCAAGTGAAATTGGTGCCTTAACGAAAGACTGCATCAGTATGACGGACGGAAGCACAGGAACACATGTACATTACGACATTAGGAGAAGCAATAATGGCAGTTGCGTTTTATGCGTGTGGCATAATTTAGTCTTCGTTAATCGAACTATTTCGGGTTTTGCCTGGATGGAAGAAGGAAGACCACGAATATCAGTCTGGATATCCGGTCTCCGAGCTGAAATTTGAATCCGTGACTCGAAGTCGGAACCTCCTGCTTGCCGCAAACACATTCGGCCATAAAGTTTGCCATTTCCCAACAAAGAATTCATTCTTAGGTTACGAATGTTATTTTCACAGTGCTGCGCACATAGCACATTTAAAAGTAAAGGTAAAGTTGTCACTGTACCCGCCAAGAAGGTATGTGGGGGGAGTGAAGATAGAGCTCCACTGATTCTTAACTTCTCACCAGACAGAGGTGAATGGTCAGCGTCACCGCCCGGCCCCACAGGAGAGGTTGCTGGCACCTATCACACTTGCTTCTACAGAGTCGATGAAAACGCATGTCACCAGTAAGTTATGAGTTGCGTATCTCTGACGTCAGAATTACAATTTGCAGCTCTCAGAGACGGCAGTTAAGTGAAATCAAAAGGTTCTTCCTACGCTGTTCGCGTCACTGCGCATGTCCGAGTACTCGATCCTCAGATGTTCAAGGGTGGCGTTGATGCCATCTATGTTTCTTTCATAAAATATCGAAGATCATCATTAATGACGAACATATTTTTCGGTGTTTAGTCGGAGTGATACTACTGTCGACCTCATACGGATCAGCTACGGACCTCACCTGTTGCGCCTCCCAGACAGGTGGCACATACGTGACGCCAGGGACTGATCTAAATCCCACGCCCCGTCTAGGTTAAAATGACACGTGGCAACACTTTGACGCGTAACAGACGCTATTACCAATCTCGTTGTCTGGCATATGACGCCGTGTACATTTGTACATGAGACAGCATGTTTATCCTTAAAGTTAGTAACAGGGGCGTAAGTGGGGTTAGGGGTGTGGCTGCGACGGACGGCAGAGTTCAAAAGGCGGAAAAACTGGTGGCAGAATTAATATTTTGGCTGATTTTTTTTATTTTCTGCCGTCAAAATTTTTAAATTATTCAGCCAAATAACAGAAGATTCATGAAATAATTGCGACGTCTTAAATTCCATAATTTCTTTTAGGGGTGACTATTGTGACTACTTGCCCCTGGGGACAAAAACCTAGGTACGCCACCAGGTGGTGGTACCTATATACCAATATACACCCCGTCATGTACCCGGCGACAGGAATCTTCATCAGCACAGCTGTTAGAACTTTAAATCTCACAACAAACATTATCTTAAGAACTTCGTTGTTGTCCCTCTGACCTACGGTACCGACAAACGTCGCATCAATGTCCATTTTGCATATCAACCGGCTAAACTGACCACAATATACCAGCTTCTCGAAACTGGAATCTACTCGTCACTAAAAGCCAACTCATTCCATTTTACCACAAACATAATGCCGTGGCATCTATAATAATATTATCTCGGCCTCCGACAACCAAATTAAGAACACAAACTCCCGAATCTTTCTGTTACAGCCCCACTATTGTGTTTCCGCATGAGAGGGGCTTACTTTAGACGTTAGCCTAGTCTCTATCTCTGTCATGCGTGTGTCCCTTCTTCCTTAAGAAAGGTTAGAAGGCGGACTGGTCTCTCTACGACATGCGTGTTTCCCTCCCTCTCTACGAGAGGTGCTTTGGTAAGACGCCAGACTAGTCTCTTTCTCTGTAATGCATTTTTCCCTCCCTTTTAAAGAAAGGGGCTTAGGTTAGACGTCAGGCTAGTCTCTCTCTCTCTCTCTCTCTCTCTCTGTCATGCATGTTTCCCTCCCTCTTGAAGAAAGGGACTTAGGTTAGACGACAGGCTAGTCCCTCTACGTCATGCGTGTTTCCCTCCCTCCTTACGAGGGAGGCTTAGGTTAGATGTCAGGTTGTCTCTCTCTGTCATGCGTGTTTTCCTCCCTCTTTAAGAGAGGGGTGTAGGTTAGAAGTCAGGCTAGTCTCTGTCTGTCAGGCGTGTTTCCCTCCCTCTTTACGAGAGGGACTTACGTTAGAGGTCAAGAGCATCTCTGTTGCATCAAACCCTTTGTAGCCAAAACAGGAGTGGTGGGATTATAACACGAAAGATCCTAAACTCCCACTTCAAACCCTATCTACCGGCTCTGTTTAAAAACTTTAGTGTAGTATTCCCTTTAACCGTTTAAACGCCGAATTAAATCCCATCTGCCATCTGCTGGCATTATTAGGAACTCACCATATTTTCCACGTTAGCAGGGTAAGGGTTAAATTGAAAGAAAAAGCTCAAGTATCCCCACCATACCCCACTAGTGGCGTATATTCCCCCCCCCCCCCCAAGCCCCTGTCCCTGAAGACGGAAACGAAACCAACATCCTAAATACTCCGTTCTGTTGCTGCCTTCACAATGAATAGGCCTAATGGCCAAATTGCCACATTTATCGGTTGCTCTATGTACACTACTTTGCACTTTTCTCACAGAGTGCATTCATGATTTTCGTATTACTGGAACAATAAACAAATTTCTATTCAGGAAGAAATTAGGAGCTAATTGAAGTCAGGGAATGCTTGCTATCATTCGATGCAGAATCTTTTGTCTTCCGGTTTGCTACCCAAAATATATGTGTTAAAATATACAGAACTCTAATTTTGCCTGTTGGTGTGTATGGGTGTGAAACTTGGTCGCTCACATTGAGGGAGGTACAAAGTTTTAGGGTGTTTGAAAATAGGATCCTGAGGAGGATATTTGGGTCTAAGAGGGACGAGGTAACAGGGGAGTATTGAAAACTACACAACGAGGAGCTTGATGATCTGTACTGCTTACCAAATATTACTCGGGTGATCAAATCAAGATGAATGAGATGGGCCGGGTATGTGGTAGAGGAGAGGAAATACAGAGTTTTGGTACGGAAACCTTAGGAAAGACATCCAATTGGAAGAGCTAGGCGTAAATGGGGGATAATATTAAAATGAATCTTCAATAAGTAGGATAGGAAGACATGGACTGGACTGATCTGGCTCAGAACAGGGAGAGGTGGAGGGCATTTGTGAATGCGGTAATAACTTTCGTTCCCCATAAACTGCGAGGAATTTATTGACTTGCTGAGAACCTGTCAGCTTTTCAGGAAGGACTCTGTTGCAAGGAGTTAATTAGGTAGGCAGTTAGTCACAATAAACAGTGATTATTTCCCTTAAATGATTTGTCAAAGATGCTAAGTTTCTGCACGAATCTCGACTGTTATATAGTGCATTGTGTAAGTTACTGACTGGTTTTTATAGTTTAGGAGGAGCGTCTATGTGATTGAGAGACTTATTTTTCCTGTGTTCTAGATTAATGTCTTTCTTTAAAGGGTTAAGAAAAGGACTATTGCGGTAAAGACTATGACTTTTCAATTTTGTATTTACATTTTCGCCTAAGGCTAACAAGTATTCTTTTTTCATTCAACTTTCGTGTTAACAACACTCATAATTGACACTTTCGTTTTTTCTTCCGTCCTTTCTTTCTTCATTTCTTTAGTCCCATTTAAGAAACTTCAAAGGCATGTCCAAGCGTTTTTTTTTCTAGGACTTGGGCTGCAAGTATGGTTTGAGATATGAGCGTATGTTTGCATTAGGGTTTGGAGGAGGAGGATCCTGTAGTCACTATCTGCTCCCTTGTGAGTATCATTTTAGGTTCAGGCATCGACTTGTGCATATTATTTAATGATAGATTGTGAGGAAAATCTTTGTTCTGTCATATGACAACACTTCACTCACAGTTCGCCACTGCCATTTTCCACAGAAAAGCACTTGAAAGCACAGAAATACACATGCTATTGCATTACTTGCGCTTGAAACTGTCAGCATTAGAGCAAGTTACTCCGTGATCGTGTGGTAACATGAGAACGATTCCACGGAAAATGTGTAGACGAATGGAAGAGGAGAAAATGTGGCTAGTGTGCGCCATGAGTTACTACTACTACTACTACCAATACTAGTACTACTACTACTACAACTGCTAATACTGCTACTACTACTACAACTGTTGCTGCTACTACTACTATTACTACAACTGCCACTACTACTACTACTACTACAATTCAGCTCTATTTCGGGCCATGGCCTCCCCGATCTCCTAACCCAAACTTCTCTGCTTTTTGATGCCACCTTCCAGTCAGGTATCTGGATCAAAACTGCAGCATCCGTCCAAACAGCAGCCTTCCACTTACTTCTAGGCTTTCTCACGGACCCTTCTCCTCCAAAACACTCTCCCGTTACTCATCAGGAGATCGTCCATCCTTAATTATGCGGCCAACCCACTGTGGCAAAGTTATCTTGTAACACGGTTATTCTCTAATAATTGGATAACAACCCCAACCTTAACTTCTGTGCCCGGTTCGCCCCGTTTCTCGGAACTGTGTCTGAAATAGCTTGGATACCAGCCGACCATTTACTCGGCTTGTAAAGCTCACAGATCCGGAGAAAGATCCGCTCGTAACGTACTGATCAGTATTCGCACCACAGAGTACCAATGCAGGGACTCCTAACCACAAATGAACGAACGCCGCTCACGTAGTTGCTACTATCGCCGTAGGGAGCCACTGGTCGGGTCAGTCACCGCACTGACAAAGTCCAACATTCGCCTGTCGAGATGCGTCATACCTACGGCTCGTCGCACAAGATAAACTCAGCGATTTGTCTCATATTCACTGTATTTATTTACAATAATTCTGCTTCTAATTGGCAGCATAAAAAAGACAGCCGACACACCGGGACTCCTGTTTCCACAACTAAATATTTCCGAATGTGAAGTAGTTAAGAAATACATGTGGAGTTTTAGGCTATAGAAATATACAGGGAACGCGTTGAAAAGGCAAAAGAAAATGGCATGTGTAACAGTTTCAGTTCCGCCTCACGAATGGAGAATAAATGTTGAAAGACGAATACCAACATAAAGATAATTTTGTCCCTCTCCGCGGGGTGAAGGCATATGCACAAATATGCATTGTACAGAATATCTGTCAGTCATTATCTTAACACAACCTTAAATCTGAGGTTCTCACTGCTGTAACAATAAGGGCCATTCCTGAAAATAGTGGCAGCAGGTTGCACTAAAACCCCATGCACCTGCCTACACACTAGACTGGAACATATATATCGCTCATTTGCGACAACATTGTCACAACTCAAAATATGTGATTTTTCAGGACAAACTTTTAAAGGTTTTGATGTGCTATAATTTTCTATGAGTGCAATGACGACACAACTGCTCTCCAGCGGCGAGTTTTGCAAACTGCGTTATGGCACTATACCTGTTAAAAGTGCATCTGCAAACGTTTCTTTCTTTACCAGTAACTAAAAAATTTAAATTTTGAGTTGTGACACTCTTGTCGCAAATGAGCGATATGTAAATTTTATGTTCGTGTGACCATGCATCCTCAATATGAAATGACGTGTGTGACCAACTAGATGCAACAATTATGATTTATTAATAATCTATTAGCTCAACAAGTTTCGGGCATCATTATGTCCATCTTCAGGAGCGCTAGACCGTGTATTACTGCATATGGTTTTCAGTACTGTAAAAGATAAGTCAGAATAAGATTTGAATTGTGATAGATTGTTGTGTTAGGTGATGATTGGTAGCTTGTATTAAATGGGCTGTAGGGTGTGTTTTGTGTGGGATCACGCGTGTCGTGTTCTTATTATGACAGGTTAAGGTATTGTCGTGGGAGGGAGCATGGTGTGGAGGTGTTGTGTTAGAAATGTGTGTCCCGTAGTTGGGGGTTGCAAGTTACGTGTGGACTAATGTATGTTCAGAATGTTTACAGGTGGTGAGTGGGGGAATTATGTGGAGGTAGGATGTGCATATGGGGGTCAGTGAGTGAGGTGGTTTTATTTAGAATTGCTATTTGTTGCGAACTGTAATCTGATTATTTTTCAGTTATCTGAAAAATATTCTTTTTTCACGTCCTCCTACATTCGTAAATACTAGGCCTCGTACTGTACAATCCAATTCAACAGGTACCGGAACTATTCCTAGGGAGTAAAGCGGCCAGAGAATGAAGTACACAATCTAGTTATAGGCTAAGAATGAATGGAGCTATACCTCTATATTCCCTATATGCCTTCATGGAGTAGACAGGGACAAATCTAGCTTTCTAGTTTACCTGTAACACTCTAATGCCGAGAAAATTATTCAAACTTCGACCTATGCATGTGGCAATTTGTGACCGTACGGACAGGAAATGGGGGAGATTTATAACCGGTATATGGTCCTTCAATAGTTGTCAAAATTATATATTTGGTAGACAGGACAGATCCGTTTAAAATTTGTAATTTGGTTTATGGTGGAAGGGAATTTGTAACGTGTTTGTATAGCACCTTACAAGGACACAGACAGACAGACAGTTTATGGCGGGTATAGCGAGCTAGCAGGATCGCCGTTTGCCAGTGACAAAATTGATGGCTTAGGGAACTTTTGAGAACAATTGACAGCTTTTGGACATCTTAAATCTTGCTAGAAAGGATTCCATATTAGGCCCGCTTGCACATTAAAAGAAATCAGTAAGACGCGTGAAGGAGTTCACACGGGTTACGACAATGGAAACAACGTTACATAAATGGGAGCCAAAGGAGTTAAAGTATTGAAAATTTTGACTTTTGGACCTATTAGGAAGTAGCGAAATTTAATATTTTTAACCAATGGGAACCTAAATATTTGGTTCAAAATTCGAACATGTAGGGAAACCGGGGGATGCCGCGAGGCAGTGGACAAAAGGTGATCAGGCACGGTGGACGCAAAACAGCATATTTTGATACGCAGAAGCAGCGGTTTGTGATAAAGTGTATTTTGGTGCCGCGTGGCGACAGCTTCACGTCGGCTTCTGCTGCAAATCACTTGCCAGCCGGATCCTTCGCAAGGGGTCCAAATATTTGGAAATCTCTGAGCGCAAAATAGGGGCTGTAGGATGGACCAATACGTCCCGGCTGTAGCGCTGTAACCTTCGACAAGTCAGGCTGACAGTATTGGGCCCAGCGATTTCCCTCACTTTGAACCCTAACCTTAAGAAACATGTGGCTAGCAAGCGATTTGCAACAGAGGCTGACGTGAAGCAAGCTGTCACCTCCTGATTACAGACGCTTGACAGTGATTTATTTAAGCGCGCGTGCAAGCCTTGGCAGCAAGAAGGGACAAATGCTTAAACGTCAGTGGTGACTATTTGGAGTCTGGTGTGCACTATCAACTACGCATGCGCCATGCGTACGTCAAAATCAAAATTAAGTTATAGGCATTAGATTGTTTGTAACCTTATTTGTGTTTTGAAACCTCCTTGAACATAACAGCATCAAGACAGCTGAAATAAACGAAAAATCGCAGTTTATTTTACAGTCCTTATTTCATTGTGATCCACTCTTACGCATTTACCCCGTGATGGTCACTCTGATACAAAGATTTTTACTGAAAATACACCCTTCCACCTTAAAAATTTGTGGAAAGATAACTAGACTATTGGTTATATATGTAATAAAAACTGTTATAATTTACTACACGGTGCTGCTAGCTAAAGATAAGCACGGCGGTACCGACTGTAGCGTAGCTTGCACAGCATTCTATCGGTACCAACTTATGCTCCTAACAGTAAGTAATATTAACTCTGGTGTAAATCTATTTATTCATAAATATATGTCGTATGCAGGTGTGAGCAGCGAGTCTGTAATTGCTACTCTGAAATTAATAGGAAATTTATTTCGCCTTAACGAATTTTGGTTTGCCGAATGACGTAAAGACAAGCATTTATTTATTTATTTATTGTTTGTGAAACGATGAATTAGCGTAGAACAAGAAAGAGAAAGCGAAGGTTTCCCTGCTGATGCACACAAATTCATTGTCGCCAGTCTTCATAAATCTGGTATCAAAATTCAGTGATTAAAACAACGACAACAATTGTATTTCAGGCTAACAATGAGGGTTCGAAGCGATACTCGAACCAAAGTCCATAAACGGCCCACACAGCAGGTGAACGACCCCCACGGTGTGGACAGGATAGTGGCAGATTTGGAGCGACTACCGGCAATGTAGCTGCCTACTTCACCAACGTCTCCCTTGCGAACAATATTTATTTCGCGACAGGAACTTGCAGAGGAATATTTCAGTTTGACTCGCAACATGATTCGTGCTTCTACGCAGTCTTCTTAGATCTTATTTAACACAGTTCATGAATGGGCTGGGATACCTCTGTCGGTATAGTGACTCGCTACGGGCTGGACTGTCTGGGGATCGAATCCCGGTGGGGGACGAGATTTTTCGCACCCATCCATACCAGCCCTTGGGACCCACGCAGCCTCCTGTACAATGGGTACCGGGTCCTAACCGGGGGTAATGTGGCGAGGGCGTGGCGTTGACCACCCACCCCAACAAGAGTCGAGGTTAAAGAAAGGGTACAGCTACATATCTTCTCCCCCTCTGGGCCGTCGTGGCTTGTTCTAGGGTGAACCAAACCTTTTCTTCCATTACACTCAAACTTTCGCAAGTCATCCTACAATTTATTCCATTCAGTACAAATTAAGTAGTTCCAGAATAGCCTTAAACTAGTTTTTATTTCAACCAACAATGCACAACACATATATTTTTATTTTAACAACATTTAAAAATATTTGTGCATTGTTGGCTGAAATAAAAACTATACACAACCTACACGGTACATACATAATAATAGCATTTAACCGTCTCAAGCCGTGTGGTTACGGCATGTAACATCGTTTCTTCTTCTTCTTCTTCTCTTCTTCTTTAACCCCTCTTTTTCTTCTTTTTCTTTTTCTTCTTCTTCTTCGATGCGAATATACTCTAATGTGGGCCTTCGTCCCTGAATGCACTTCTCCCAGTCAGTTCTGTGTTTTTACCTGCAATTCCGACTTTTAATTTTTAATCAACCGCAAGGTTTATCGTTCAGAAATTCTACAACCAACCCACAAAGTACCTTCCTCTGTTCTGTACGAACCCTCCATCAAACGGCGACTGTTTCCCAACGCAACAGTAATTGTTCTGAACTGTCACGGACATGGAGTGTGTTTACTGCGCGGTACGAACTGAATCTTCAAATACAATTTAACTTTCGTTTTTTTTAGAGTTTTAGTACATCGACTCAGAGTGTGTCATTCGTCCCATAATAATGTAGGATAAAATTTTTCCGTACGTTTCACAGACCGCGACACCGTCAAGTATGGAGGACTTGAGGTACAACTGCACATATTCTTAACGTCGGCATTGGACTGAAATTCACTCCCCGGCCACTTGACTCCAGGGCGATATAGCCCGGTACCCACTGCACCAAAATTCTGTGTTCCATGGCCTGTCTGGAAACGGTGCGAACAAACACGTTTCACTCCCTGCCATGTATCTGTCCCCGGTTCATCGGTCTTCCAGACCGTACCCATACTGATCGAGCTATTCTGTTCTTGAACATTTTTAATCCCCGTGAATTATCAGTCATCAATTGCACATATATTTTCATTAGATGTTTAGGAACCTCACATAGTGGAGGGTAGAACAAGTGCCGCAAAATGCTGAAGTGTGACAGTGTTGGAAGAAACGCCGCATAATATTCCGCGCGTTTAAGGTAAAGTGGGTCAGTACGTCACGTGACTTCAGGCGAGTATTTGCACTAAGAAGAGGCATGGCCCGTAGCTGGTGCCACAATATTCAATTGTCACCGTTCCGTCTAGTGAAAGTTGAACAAGTAACAAGAGAACTGCACTAATGGAGTCGACTTCAACTGTGACAGTGTCATGATTCCAGTACAAATCACGGGTTTTTTTGTCCTCCATTTTTGTGTCCATCCTCATAATCACTAAAACAATTATCCAATAGTTTCAACACACCAGTACGGTTCACAACAGGCCGTGAAGGCCCAGAGAGGGAATAGAGGTATAGATCTACTCTTTCTGTAACTTCGTCGCTAGATTTGGGTGTGTGGTCAACACCACGCCCCGGGCCCTTTACCCTCGGTACAGAGACCCGGTGCCCACTGCACAGGAGGCTGATTGGGCCCCAGGGCCGCTCTGGACGGGTGCGGAAATTCTCGCCCCAGCAGGATTCTATCCCCGGACCGTCCAGCCCGTAGCGAGTCGCTATACCGACTGAGCTCTCCCGGACTTTTGCAACACGGCAGTAACTTTATTTAAAATTGAAACCTAGACCCCTAATGACGCCTTCTAGATATCTGAACGCTACAAATCCTCTCGCGACAGATCATTAGGTGTGACACTTTTGTGTTCAATCAATTACACACAGCAGTCTTCTTTGACTTCGGCCGTTCTATGCTTCCCACTGTCACCGAGGAGGTTCGAGTTCAATCTCGGGCCAGTCCATGTGCGATTTGTGGTGGAAAAGGGGGAGAGGGACAGGATTTCTCAGACTACTTCCTTCCTCCTCTGTCAGTATCATTCGACCAATTACCCATGCTCATAATTCACTCATCTACCACGGACGCTATAAGAATATAACCTTAACAACTAAAACATCGTTCAACAAAACACCTCTTCCTGCATCTTGACGTTCGTACCGTGCATTGTGTATAATTTATTACTTAGACCAACAAATGCGCAATATATTAACAGCAATGTCTGTATCGTAAAGTACTCCGACATGCTTCGATGCATTGATATCATCTTCAGGGCGTCTTTTCTTATATACGCAAAAGTAACAAAATAAATAAAATTAGAATGTTTACATAGGTGATAATTACAGATTATCAATAGATATTAATCTTTAAAAACTTTGTAAAATATATCCAGTTTGTATAACTACAGTACATATAATGTTGTTAGGTTGGTGGCTGTATTTACAATCTATAAAATCTCGAAGTGTCTATCTTGTAGGTGCAGTCCAGTAATGATTACTTTAAATTAAGTCAAAGAAATTGTGAACGAGATGAAGTACATTCAATGAAACATGTCGGAATATTTTCCAAAATGGACATTACTGTTAATATATGGTGCAATTTTTGGTCTAAATAATAAACCTCTTCCTCTCTCCATCCCACATTTTTGGCGCTAAATGTATAATTCTATAAGAAGATAATACTTTCTTTTCTCTCCCTCTCTCTCTCTCTCTCCATCCACTACTAGAACTTGTGGTTGAATGGGTTTCCATGGAATTCAATCTCTCCCCAGCAAGTATCTTTCAAATTACAGTTTCATAAATATCAGAGCACGTTAACACCTTTCAACACAATACAGTGAAAACGTGTTCATTTACATGCTGTAAGAATTAAAGAAGAACCTTAGTGCTTAAATTATTAATTGATTATATCCTGTAACTATCGATTGTTTTTTGATCGATTAATTGGCTACGATTCACTGCTTTCAGCATATCGCCTAATGACCTTTCATGGGACCACATAGAACTAATGCTGTTGGCTAGCAAGTGGCTGCACGTAGATATCACTGGCAATGCACTGAATTTGTTAGGCGACCTTCTAAATTCACTACACATTTGTGATCAGCAAGTACAGGCCTCTGAAACGAATAAGTAAATAAATAAATAAATAAATAACACATGCGTAAAAGTATTTAAGTAAATAAAATTAGTGACAGTAAACCGCAGACTGTAGAAGTTTTGCCCCAAGCAGTATATGCATTTTCTGTGTTAGTGGAATGTCTGTTTACTTAGAGTAATTCTCAAGACCTGTCTGTCTCTCCGTCCGTCAGGTCATTGTGTTTCCCAGCTGGAAGACATCTTGAACTACATTTATTTCTTCATGGTTTCTTCAAGTTTAAAATTAAATACAGAGGTTTCCCGCATAACCGGAAGGGAAGGAACGGGGCAGAAGGGCCGTTGATTGAATATCTTATATATACGTAGATAAGCAGCACATACTGTAACAAAACTTGCTATATACGTTCTTTGTTCGAAATTTCTGGAGTATTTTAACGGTAAATAGCGGAAATACGAAATGATCAGCATCATCCCCCACGAGTTAGGCTCGATAGATCTGTTCCGGACTTCTCTGTTAGTATTTTCAAAGATCTCTCCAAGCCGTCTTCGTCATTTGGTCTACAATTCAGCATTATTTTTGACATCCTGCTTATGTTCATTCTTGTTACATGTCGTAGCCAATTTGATTTGTACCTTTTTATTTTCTCGTCAACTGGTTCTGCTTTCAAATCCAATATTTTTTTTTGTTTGTGTGTCCAAATTTCGCTTTCATGTAGAATAATGGGTAAAGTAATGCACTATGTACTTTTATTCTTGAACATTTCTGTACCAAAGTTGTTTTAAAGCTGACCTTTAGAAAACTACAAAGTTTGAGCAAATTGTGCTAGTTTTTATAACATCTTTTTAATTTTCATTGGAAATTTCAAAACTCAGATATTTAAAATTCTTAACTCGTTTTAAACACTTGTTATCCATTACGATTTATGTCATGCTGGGTGGAGTCCTAAAATGCCAAAGTCTCAGGTTTTGCTGGTGATACTTCCATTCCAAACCTTGCCATGTCTTGCAGTGTAAAATACTCTGCCCTGTAAACTGTCCTCTGAATCAACTATAATGACTTGATCGTCTGCAAAAAGAAGAGTGTTTCTTTTTGCAGTGGTTGATAAGAAAATACCTTCTGTATAAATCTGGTTTCATTTTACTGTCATTGCATTTACGTTAAATAATTTGGCGATAAAGTGCAACCTCTTCTAACTCCATGATTAATTTATTTTCTTCTGATAACTGATTGTTTATCTTTCGTTTTATAATGTTTCCAAAATAAAATTCGAAAATTACGAAATGATCCGCACCATTTTTCCAGTTTTGTATGTTAATACCACATTTAAGCAGTGACAGTAATGAAAAGACAACATTTGCACTCAGCCTTTTATGTCGCTTTTGTACATATCAACAACAAACTCCCCAGTAAGGTATGATGCGGATGTGTTCTCTCGAAGGCAAACACTAAGTTAGCATACAAACAGAGTAGGCCATGTATGCTATGTAGATCCAATTAGGGTACAGCCATATTTGTGTTAACAATGCAAACCGTGACTTTGAGAAATTCCTAGCAGCCAATCATATTCCTTCGTTCCGTTATGTAACTACCGAGAACAAATTAAACTTTCAAATACGAACGCCTTCTAAAGGGTGCACAAAAAATTTGTGTGTACTTCACACAAAACGCGCTGCACCTTCACTGCTAAGACCAAGAGGTTCAGCGCTGTTTCGAAATAATCAGGTTGTCTTATGAGTCATGCTTTTTATAGATATATAGATAGATTGCATTTGGTTTCGGGCCTCACGGTCCCGATTCACCTAGGCCTTAATAACGGGCCTTTTGTGCCCCATGTCAAATCATGGGAGCCCTGTGACTCTACTGAAGTTCCAGATGGCCACCAAGCTTGTACTCTTAATACTCTCCGGCTCCAAGGAAAAGGAGCCCAGATACGTGTGTCTGAGTGAAGCCAAAACCTCACATTCACAAAGAATGTGGGCCGAGGTTTCCTCTCTCACTCCACACCTCCTACACAGCAGCCCTAGTAGGTGAAGATGTCTCTTTAGGGTGTTTTGTCCAGTAAGAAGGACAATTACAGCCCTGGGTTGAGTCCTATTAAAGGACAGGATTTTAGCCTTAGCACCCGGACTAGGTCCCGAGATTAGTTCTCGAGGCTGTCTTTGGGTATCACCAAAGCCTCGCCATCTTGTCCAGTGCTGGTTGGCCAACCAACGACTAAGTCCTTTTTGTATAACTCGTCTAGAGACTCCCAGGACCGGCTCAGGTCCAAGAAACCCAAGAACAGAGCCGCCCCTTGCGAGCTCATCGGCGATCTCATTACCTCGTACTCTAGCATGTCCAGGGACCTAATATAGCCTCGTAGCATGCCGTGTAGAAACATCATTCAACACCTTTTGGCACTGATGGACCAAGGGAGACGTTGTTCTGAAGGCCTGAAGAGCTTTCAAAGCTGCCTGACTATCAGAGCAGATACTCACGTACTTCTCGGGTCCATTCTAGAAATGAATTTCGTAAACACAGGCCAGGATAGCATATATCTCGGTCTGAAAAACCGTTGCATATCTACCTAGGGAAAAGCTGACCCTTCTTCCTACAGATTGCCTATAGACTCCAGCTCCGGTCCCCTCCCTCATCTTGGACCCATCTATAAACCAGACGAGCCCTTTAACTATAGGAGGAGAGCCAGGTGCTTAGGTTCAACATACTTTTTCTAAATACCTCTTCAACCTTCTGATTCTAAAATCAGTAGGTTATTGTTTCACGCGATCACACACATGGACACATACACACTCGGTAGGATTCCCTTGGACGAGGGATCGGCCCCTTCGCAGAGGTCTCTACCTGCACAACAAACAAAATTCACAGAATAAAAATATGTCTGTTCTCCCCGAGTTTCGAACCCGAAGTTCTAGCAATGAAGTGATCATGGACCTACACCTTAAACCGTGCGGCCACCGCGTGCAGCTTCAGTGTCATTTAAAACACACTAATATGGCTCGTCAGCTAACTTCATAGACGAGAATTGCGCTCTTCTGCGCTGTTACGCAGTGCGTAGTGGTAATTTCGAAGTCGGCAAGGAATTACTGGGTTTCTTGAAAAGACGAGACCAACAGGTTGTCTTGAAACGTCAGAAAGTACTTACTGCGTAACAGTAGAGTGTAGTCCTCGTAACGGTAGAGTGTAGTTCTCGTAACGGTAGAGTGTAGTCCTCGTAACGGTAGAGTGTAGTTCTCGTAACGGTAGAGTGTAGTTCTCGTAACGGTAGAGTGTAGTTCTCGTAACGGTAGAGTGTAGTTCTCGTAACAGTAGAGTGTAGTTCTCGTAACGGTAGAGTGTAGTTCTCGTAACGGTAGAGTGTAGTTCTCGTAACAGTAGAGTGTAGTTCTCGTAACAGTAGAGTGTAGTTCTCGTAACGGTAGAGTGTAGTTCTCGTAACAGTAGAGTGTAGTTCTCGTAACAGT
>Ga0123352_10000990_pt1 | contig 36552 bp, 19 predicted proteins | sample TergutLab28metaG_FD_89700 | JGI IMG/M metagenome (GOLD analysis project Ga0123352, IMG submission 89700) | Labiotermes labralis P1 segment gut microbial communities from Petit-Saut dam, French Guiana - Lab288 P1 | ecosystem: Host-associated > Arthropoda: Insects > Digestive system > Gut ... | reverse complement strand
TTTTCTCTTCAAAATGCAGTTTGTTTCATAATTCTAACGTATTTGGTTCCTGTATTATTCACATTTTATATACAGGATGTGCTAAAATTAAAAAAATAATTCCGGCGCCAAAAGGTTAAAATGGTTTTCATATGTACAAAAATATGTAAAGCATTTTAGTTCTTAGAGAGGTTCATTACAGAAAACAACAGAATAATGTCCCTCTGCACGATATGAAGGCATGTGGCAAAGTGAAGGTACATCCTCAATAATTCTCAACCTTGGCACTACTTGGAGGAAAGTAGTCATCTTCACGGTCCGACCGCTTTAGCCCCGCGGAAAGAGCATTGTGTACTTATCGAATAGGAGTGTGTGTGACCCAGAATCTGTCTTGATGCTTCGAAGACAAGATCAGCGTTGTGCCACAGTCGGGAATCCACTTACGACACCTCGGACATTCAGCCCATTCCATAGCCTTTATACCGACTACACTATTTCAACAGTGGGCCGGGTAGCTCAGTCGGTATAGCGACAGGCTACAGGCTGGAAGGTCCGGGGATCGAATCCCGTTGGAGGCGAGATTTTCCGCACCTGTCCAGACCGGTCCTGTGGCCCACCCAGCCTCCTGTATAATGGGTACCGGTTCTTTCCCAGGGGGAAAGAGGAGCCAGGACGTGGGGCTGACCCCCCCCCCCCCCATTTAGTGCAGAGGTCCTAGAAAGATTAGAGCTATAACTCTACTCACCCTAAAGGCCTTCGTGGCCTATGAAAAGGGTGAAACCTGCCTACTATTTCAACATTCTAACATCCCCTTATAGCGTATAAACCATAAATATGCGGGCTGTGCCCATTAAGGACATGAGAGTGGTGTCATAAAAGATTCCGTGGTCTATTTTTAAAAAAGAACGTCACTACAGTTAATTAAATGAACTGAATATAACTACGAAAACGACAGACAGGATGGCCGATCTCCCACCATCGCCCACCTACGATTCTAAACTACATTCTTCGGAAAACAGATCTAAACTCGTACCACGACATCACATTATCTCCGTGACAACTGTCATAACATTTAAGACGAAAACTGCACTACGTTTAATATCACGCCATTAAAACCTATAGGCACGTGTAGGGTCCCACGCATTCTAGATCTTGGTACTTGTTGTAGCGGTTGCTTAACTTCGTCTTCTGCTACTCAAAGGATAAGAATGATTAGGGCCGCATACCTGCTCTTGACACGATGTCAAATTAACCCCGCCAAGTCTGCTAGAAATCGAAACAGTGTCACGACAACTAGAGTTAATACAAAACTCATGTTAGTGTAATAATGATCATCGGTACCACCAGCACTAAAATTATCGGGTTTGGTAGTTGAGGCTGTTTCCTGCAAATTCCAAGACCACTAACGCCTTCTGTTTCTCTAAAGTATTGCCTCTAGCAAGTCACGGTCAAGCACAGTTTTCCCACAAGACGTTGACCTGACTATAACAAAGTAATGTTCACCGCGGTGAAATACAGCTGCTATAGCAGGTCTGTCTGACATTATCACGTCGTAAATGACTGGGCGATAAATCGTTTAATACCGTGTTTCTCTGCCAGTGACTGTGATCCAGTTTATATTTAGGAGATCAACCTGTTTGCTTAGGGTTAGGTTATATAGATTCCGCCCAACGGTTCGTTGAAATACTGCGCATATGCTTCAGTTATTAAATAAAGGTAAGTTGCTCTGAATTAATTTTAAAGATTCGGTTCCTACCGTAAATAAAACACATTCCGATTCTGTTATAAAAATAAATCAAGTAATTCTGAACAGGAAAGTACATTTTATGTGTTCTAAGATCTACAAAACACATGAAACCACTCTATGTGCAGAAAGCAGAAATCTTTAACGTTAAAGCTTGTGCTACATAGAGTCAATCCTGAGTTTTAAAGGATTAAACGCTTATGAAATCCAATTCACCATAAACAGGCTTGTCTCTCACACTGAAGTTGATTGTGGTTTGTTTAAAAACACTAAATAATTCATCAATTACATGAAGTGACAAATATTTCACCAATCTTAAACCATTTAGGATTTCAAATACTAAATATAACTTATCTTTTTTGGTTAGTTCTTCATTTATTAAATGACTTTTTACCTTAAATCTGTTTTGAATGAAATGTTCACACCAATAACAGCAGCAGGTTAATCATCGTTTATCCCCACACCAAATGGTTTTGACATTATTTTTGCCTACCCGTAAATCAGGCTGGTGTCATGTCTTTAACTTTATTTCTACTTGTAATATTTGAAGGTAATCTGACATACAAATCACATAAATTGCTCCTTTCCATATATCCAACTGCACACGCCACGTTTCTCGGGCAACATTAATCTGCTATTAGCGATGAACGTCCCCTATACAGAGCAGCGCCGTACCCGCTAGGCAACTTCTCGGACTATACAGTAAAGCGGGACGGCGTACGGGCGTTTTCACTTGAAGTTCGTACGCGACCTACAACTTTTTGTCCAGCGGTTTTGCACATGGAGATATTATTTTACTTAATATTTTAAGATGTACTTCTGATAATATAAATGGATTAAACACTAACCGTTGCATTACTAATTTACACAAAAATGTATTGTTACTTGGCCAACTGGTGTCCATCCAACTGGCTCTTCAGAACACAACACATGTAAGACAGAACACAACACCAAATAACACGGAATGTACGCAACATTGAAACTAGAGGTATGATGTGTACACAATAAACTAAAATTGATTCTGGAGTAACTTAACTGAATTCTAATATATTATCATATTTCATGCTTGTATCGTTTCAGAATTAGAATTTTACGACTTCACAAAGACTCACTCTAGGTTCTAAAGAAAACTGCATGTTTCTTATGAAACTAGATCCACTAACAATTTTATCTATACGTTATGATAACAAGAATTGCAACAATAGTGTACAAATTGTACATCATATAGCTATTCCCACATTTACCTAAATTCCAAAGTACTTGTAATGTTAATATACCATCCTAATCGTGCTGATGAAATTAATTTCAATATTAATTACTTATTATGGAATTTAATAATTCGATGTACAATGCGGTGACCCTAAAGATGATTCGATATTATTGTAGCATTTTGGGCGTTTCAAAATGTATTTTTTAGGAATAGTGTTTAGTGGTCTTTTTTAAATATTAATTGTACTTTATTTAATATTGTACGTGAAATTAAAATTTTCTGGCTCGGTTTGTAATATTTTCTTGAAACGTTGCGTAAAACTTAACAGATTTCAGGACCTTGAATTGGTTCTTAAAACAAACTAGTTGAATAGATAAAATTAAAAACATTCTAAAGGCAAAAATACAGTGGTCTATAAACACGCAGTAGCTTAGCGAAACGACAGTAGAATGTCTCATTTCGATCGGCTGTGTGGCTTTTCTTTCACGGCTGGGCAGTACGCAAATGTTACATGTCGTGCAATATCGAACTACCTCCTACACAATGAGAAATCCAAATGGACGCATTCATCAACGTAATTCAATAGAAACATTAATCGAAAACAAAAAGAGAAATGAGATGGAAGTTTGTTGTGTGTTTGAGAGATTTTGTGCAAAATCAAGAATACTACACGGCGAAGAACAGTCTACCTTTCTTGATTAGAATTGAGACAGCAGAAACTGTGATGTGAGATAATAAACTGTACGATGAAAGATATGCGTATCGACATACAGCTTCTTCATTATCTACCTGCAACGAGTACCAATAAATTTAAAGCGGACTGCGAGTCACGATATTACGGTTAGCAATAACTAAAACTGTTCGTTTTTAACTAAAATGTCTTCCCAAGTATTCGCCTTATATGATCTCTCTTTGATGTTTCAAGCCAAACCTAACAAGAGATTTTCGCAAAATAATTGCAACGAACTTCCTGCTTTCTCCAGTTCTCGCTTATTTCAATACATTTTCGGACATCAAATTTTTTGTCTTACTTTTTACCTACCCTTAATTACAAACATAATTCCACGACGTACTGACAAAGTACGAGGACTCTACCTCGTGGTTAATATTACGATTGCATTCTACAAGGGATTACTGATGTCTTAGACTAATTAATCACTACCATTAGCAGAATTGTCTCTTTCCGAAGATAAAATTAGTCTTTTATACTATTGGTACATCTCGAATTCATTTTTTTTAGATGTAGTGGTTTAAATTTTCTAAAGACGTTCATTTCACTCCTTTAACTAAAGTTAATGTGCAGAATTTTACACGATCTAGCGAGATGACAACGTAGGGCCTGTCAGATTTACCATGTTGGCGAGTAACTGAGACTTCTTTGTCAACAAATACACTAAAAATAAGATTTAAAGGAGTCAAAAACAGTCGCAAAAGTTTTAGCTTATCGTAGATTGGTTCCAAAACTTTTAAAGACGACTTCAATTAGGATTGGCCGCAAAATCACAATGATGTGGTGACGGCAATTCTCAGAAATAGCATTCTGAATTTTAGGGCGTGAGGTTTGGACGTTTCCACATAGAGAGTGTCTTTGTATATTAACACTTCCGAAGAAGGTCGAATAAATCCTAAAGTAAGAAGACCTATTATTAATAAACAACTTCCCACAGAAACACTGAGTTGCTTTACCTGGAGTAAAAATAACAACTGATGAATCGGATGGCCTCTGAAGTAAAATCTATACACATCTTCACATAGTACCAAAATAATGACATTTAAATACGCAGATAGTAACCACCACAACAGCATTACGCATTTTAAACAAATTCTATGTATGCTACACAGTTTACAAAGTGTCAGGCATGACCAAACCCCGCACACAGTGTCTCGCCTTATTAAAGGAGGACATAAGGGCTGGATGTAAATCAAACAAAGGTTCAGGTGAAACTCCAAAACCCACTTACCAAACAAAGTTAAGAATAACATTCAATTAAATTTTAACATTTGCTGCAATTAGATTCTGAATAAATATTTCAGATCAGTTAATTAGCACACCAACTAATGCACATATACACATTTTTTTTACATTAAAACATTTAAAATCGCTCCAACATGTTTCGATCCTAAGATCATCTTCAGGGAGCTACGCTGATCGAAACATGTTGGAGCGATTTTAAATGTTTTAATGTAAAAACTTTTATATACATGTGCATTAGTTGATGTGCTGATTAAATGATTCTACTAAATGCACGGTGCAACGATGAAGATTTCAGATCAGATAAAAGCAGGCGTTGTGTTCGATAAGAAAAATTCTTCGGCTCCGGCAGCTAGGCTTCTTCACATTGAGCTTGGTGTTTCGTTCCGCTTTCGTGCCGTTCCATTAGTCAGGTTCCGAATATTAAGATTCCACTATAACAGAGAGTACAATTGGTACCGGGTCTTTTCCGGGGGTAAAGAGCGGCCGGGGCGTGACGCTGACCCTCACCTCTTCTAGTGCCGTGGTCAAGAAAGAGTAGAGCTTTACCTCTACTCCCCCTATGGGCCGTACGACCAGCACAGACCCTCAGTACCTGTACAAGGGTGCAATTTATCCTTACTTTTACTATAACAGAGCAGAATAGATTTGAAACAAAATTTGGTAGCGATAGATTGATGACTTCAGTGGCTGGAGAAACTCCGTCGATGTTTTCTGTCAGTCCTGAGAATCAACGCATCTAATAGGAGTGCGCTGCAAACAGTCACTTTCTCTTTCTTCAAACAGTTTTGCAACACAAAACTACTTCATTCCACGCACTTCCACGCCACCCGTAATTGTCGTTCCTTCATTCGAAGCTATGTGAGTTCTGTAGCTGTTCGAACTCCTTAAAAAAACTAATAAAAATGTATTATAAATATCCGATTAAACAATTAAATTACTTATAACATTTGAGGTCGAGAAAATGGGTGTCGGTTAGTCATTTGATTATATCGATGTATCAGTAATGTAGGAATGTGACAGTGTTAAAAGGAATGTCTTTAGTGATTTCAGAACAGATATTTTAAATTACCAAGCCTTTTCCAATTCTAACGTTGTACTGAGTTTGTATTAGGTAATATTTCAAACACTAAAGGTGACTTTTATAACACCTGCGAATCGGTTTTGTCAGAACGTTGTAAATTAAATATATATGCACATGACAAATAGTCGAAAACTAGTTATGTGTCAGAACGTCAATACGTACAGAGAGAGATTCTTGCTTCAGTAGTGACATTAACGAATCAGCTTTCGACCAACAATGCCATGTTCAGGCACGAATTGTTAAAGTTTACGCATAAACTGTCTGTACTATAACTGAAGAAATAAAATTAAAATACCGATTAGTATATTAAAGCTATTGTTGGAAATCGAGAGTTTTACTGACTAACGACACGTCATCTATAGATTACATCTACGCTTTGCAGAAATTCGCAACGTAGTAAGTAAAATTACGTTAAATAGATGCTTTATTTTAGTTAATGTAAAATATAGGGTGCTCGTTTATTTTTGAAGGAGCCACAAACTAAAAAGAATGAACGCGTTGCACTGACATACAATTTTGCCCGAAGAAGAAGTACTTCAGTCGAAACATGTAACACAAATATTACTATACGAAATAAAATACATTTTCTCAGAAAATTATATGTATAAATACATATATTAACTCTTGAAGAGCAGCATAATTCATCTTTACATTTTTGGCCGCCTCATTTCAGTTCAATAAATCACACCAACGCCTTCATCAGAAAGGCAACAATTTAGCCGACATGGAAAACCGCAGAGGACTGTCCGATTCTGCAGCAACAATGCTAAACATGACAGCAGGTAGACTGCGGAATTTTGCTATTGATTTACGTGGTGCCTGGCCCGCCATCATCTGCAGACTTCAACTATTTCAGGCACCGCAGTATGTTCATTGCTACTCTGACCGCATCATTCGTCACTGCCGTCAGCCATCTGTATATTCCTGTCTTATTGCTTGACACATTGCTTTGTTGCACAAGTAATGTGTAACTGAGCTTGAATGTACAAATATATTGTTGTAGATAGCGTATCTGGTTTGAGAAATAAAAATAGAACGAATTGATTGTATTTTCATGGGGAGTGAAAAAGAGAGGGATAAACAAGACATTAATTGTTACAGTCCACCCTGAAATAAGAGGCGAACTTTTTAGATTCATGTCTTACCCCTTAAATGTTCTATAATTTGCACAAAGTCAGGGATGAAATGGAACAGCAGCATCGGTGAAAAATGCGCATTATAATGACGAACTACTTCCAAATTTCCTCATCCCAACGCTGATAGTAACCATAAAATGTGGAAAGAACGACACATTCAGTAAAGAAAATAATGGTTGGAAAGGGGAAGAAGAGTAAATGGTACGCCTGAATGTACGAAATATATTGCAATAAATACATTCATAATAGAGTAAAGATTAAGGAGAGAGATGAAAGATTAATTTTATTACATTAGGTCATAGAGAACAGGACAGGAATACAGGCGGCCAAACAACAAACTGTAGAATGGCAGGTGGGATACGTTCATGGTTAAAACCTAATCCACAGTGGTTATATTATTGTTACTAATAATAATAATAATAATAACTGCAATTGGGTTATCACTCGGTGGCAGTAGTCCTTACACTAATACAGACAAAACAAATAAGAATAATTGTACATAAAAGAAACAATACAAAAAACAGTACAAACAATCAAAACACAGTAATTCAAGCACACATATTATCAAAACACCCACACATTTTAAAACTCACACATACACAAACAAGTTTAACAATTCTCCAACTAGATGCGACTTTTTAAGTTTATTACATTACTGTAGGCAGCTCTACATGTTTTGGGTGTTGACACCCATCATCAGGAGCTCGTACAACTGTAAATACAGCTTCTGGTATTGATTAACCGGATCTACTGCCATCCGCTCTCGTTGTTGAGTTGGAACTGATTCAATTCCAACTCAACAACGAGAGCGGATGGTAGTAGAACCGGTTAATCAATACCAGAAGCTGTATTTACAGTTGTACGAGCTCCTGATGATGGGTGTCAACGCCCGAAACATGTAGAGCTGCCTACAGTAATGTAATAAACTGAATAATTCGCATCGAGTTGGAAAATTGTTAAATTCGATTCACGATGCACGGACCCATGTATATAGAAAAAATATACACACACATTGCAAAACAAGGTAAAACAACCGCAGTACAAGATACACACAAAATGAAATAGTCACAATACAATCAAGTACCCTCAGTAAAAGTTCACCCTAATGTACATGGTACTTTTGTCTCCAAAAACTTCGCCGTTACTCACTTCACTTTACTTCACTTCAGAATAAAATCACTTCACATAAATCTCGTCAGTTCACGCCACATCACAATAGATGGAAGAACAAACACTGAAGAAGACGATTGGATGGATTTTGAGTAAGCCTATGACAACAAATGAATCAGTAAATTGAAAACAATTAAAAAGAAAAAGCATTTTGATTCAAGTATTAATAACGGAACTCAATACTAATAACAATTGTTGTTGGTTTTCTAAAAATGTCGCTTAATTTCCTATAGAGTGTGGTCCTTAGAGCGGTAAATTATGAATAACAAAAACATATTTTTCAGTAATTAAGAGTTATGGGTTATCTTGCACGTAACAGCTCACTGCGAAATATCATTTCACTTGCTTGACTCCGTGTTTAACCTGGAAGGATTATACTGTTAATTATACTTCTCTAAAAACAAACTTAAGAATACGTCCCTTATAAACAGACGCTACGGACCCCTAGATTTCATTCCTCTCACAGCCACAATTTAGCTTCAGTCAGCTCCATAATTCTAACTTCTACGTAGTATTTTTTGTCACAAGATAATATATTCTCTTTGGATGAATTCTTCGAATCTCGGAAAAATTATCTGACATTTCCTACACTGAAGTGTGAGTTTTAATTTAATCACATTACAGTCGCGTGGACTAGCACAGCTTTAATCCATACCGATACAAAGAAAAGATTAAAATTCTCATATTCATGATTCATATTTTTAATTTATAAAACACTTGAACCGAAAATCGCAATGCAGTGTGTAGTAGTATAAACGGACATAAAGAAAAGTCTATAAATAATTGAAACATAAAGTCACTTCGCTATATCTGCGCTACAGGATAAAGCACCATTCATAAAGTTATGAAAAGTGTTAGGGGGATGGGGTAGCGGCCCTGACAACTTTCTCAATTAGTGAAATTGGAAAAATGAAGAACGGACTGCCCTGCTTATTTGTTGGCTCTGTGTTTTTACTTGACAGTTGTTCGCTAATGGATTACACAGTACTGTAGTGGTTCAGGCAAGAAGACCTCACCCCCTTAGAATCCCCCGGAATATTTATTAAAGCTTAAAAAGCTCAAAAGTGTGTGCAGTTTCAAATTTGGTCTCCTCCAGAGACGCGGTATACCTTTGCGACTCCTGCAGAGATGTAACACGTACCCGCTCCGCCGGGATAAGATGCCGCATCACTGGGTAGTTGGAACCCGACGTTTTGAGACAGCGTAAGTCTCATCTGCCAGGGTCGAAATGTTCATGAAGAACAATTAGAACCTTGATGAGCAGACTATTACGTTGTGTCAATTCGGGTACCAACCACCCAAAACGTGGCTTCATATCACAGCGGAACGGATAATTCAGCTACAATTTTCTTGCCTCATTCTACTAACTGGCTCTTCTGGGTCTAGCGAACTCGTACAGAATTGTGTGGGCGGATTTCCCCTTATCCTAGCATCAGTTATACTGTGGGTTTTCCCAGACAGTAAGAAGAATGAATTACACAAGAAGGAAATAAATCAAAATGAACTCTAAAACCATGGTTGCAACAACAAAATTATCGACATTTCCGACTCTTTCTGCGGAAAACAAACACCACTCCTGTTTAAATTTTTACGTTCTTACGATTAATGCCGAAATTTTAAGCAAGAAACACGGACGAATATCAACATACAAGGAAATCGTTAAAACCAGTGCTATATCGACTGCGAAAATTTCTTATGTCGGCCGTCATGCCAATTCCCCGAAAAGACGTAAAGAGCCTTGTTTCGGTGGTTAAAAAATGCCACACAGGGTTGTTAGAGGTTCTCTGTTCATGCAGAAGGTCACGTTGTTGTACACCACTCATTGCGCATTCAGGGAATAAGGAGAAGAAGAGCTTCCGTGCCAGCAACGCGTATTATGAAATCGTCAAGAAGCGGATGAGCTTGCAGGACGTAAAGAAAACAATAGATTCAGCTTCTGCTGATCATGTAGCTGCTACTAAGTACTTAGAACATTTCAAGATGATAATCGATGGAATAGACTACTTCCCTCCGCAAGATTTCAACCCTGATGGCAAAAGCCAGTTTCGAAAGAAAGTTCATCGCTTACATTTATATCCCAGAACTAAATTATTTCTCCGGGGATTAATATTCTCCTCTGTGATAGCGTTGCTGGGAATTTTATGATAAGACCTATGTAATAAACGCGACATAAGTTTTTCCATTTATTAATAAATAATTCACACATTATAACATTACGCTTATCTTCAGTTACCCCTACACTGTTTCCCCATAAAACCTTAACTTCGCTTATGGTGGTCTTTTTTTTGGGAGGGGGTGGATATTCAAGGAAATAATCCCAACGAAAAGTGAGAGTTTGTTGTGATGTATGAGAGCACATACACCTCACCTATCTCATGTAAATTCATATCACCTCTCACGTGACGGCGTTTGAAATATGATAGAGCTGTGCACTTTTGTTCTGCAACGGCCTATAACAATTGCATGCCTGTCAGCTGTCAGACTCAGTGAAAATGCGTATTTCCTTTGATGTCCGACCACGCACATTTCGACAGCTTGTGGTGGAGCTGAAACCATATTAGAGACAGAGTAGCTCCAGTGTTTCTGACAGCTCATCCTCTGTCAGTCAGCCGCTTCATGAGAATTAGCTACAGTATGGACAGTTTGAGTTACCTCACCCCACAAAGTGCCTCCGTTGTAGAGTTCAGCCTTTGTTTCCTGCCTGGTTTGCTGTAAACTGGTTAATTCTAATTATGTACCTACCTGACCAGCTTTATGGTCGGAGCACTGTGATAGATTTTAATGGTATTCCAAACACGACTGCAAAGTAAGCTAATATATCGCCGATTATCTCTTACTTAAAATAAACTACATGAAACGTGGGGAAAAAATAAGTTAATCTAAAATCAAAGTTCAACGGCATTTGTTTAGAAACATGAGTACAAACTGTTTCTCTTAGTTAATCCTTTTAATGTCATGATTTGAGATCGCAACGAAGCTTATGGCTGAAAAAGAACACTGCTGAGGCAACAATTATTTTACTTTTTAAAATATATTGCACAGAAACACTTCAAGTTAAAGCTGCATAACTTCATTAGGCCTGTCTTTCACATAATATAAGATGTGACATTCAGAGGGCCGTACATCGTGATATAATCTTATAATAATAGCCAAAGAGATGCACTATTTCTGAAATTTATTTCGGTAAAGAACTCTACATGTTTCGGACAGATTTTCTGTCTTCGTCAGGAGTCTTAATACCTACTGCTTTTAATACAGTCTTAAGACTCCTGATGATGGACAGAAAATCTGTCCGAAACATGTAGAGTTCTTTACCAAAATAAATTTGAGAAACAGTGCATCTTGTTGGCTATTATTATAAGATTATACGAGATGTTTCATCGGTAAACATTCATTTAAAAGGTGCATGAATTTGAAACTTTAGCTTCGCCTAAGTTAACACTATAGTTTACCGTTACGTACCAGAATTATATCCGACCAAATCAACTATTTGTGTAGACTCCTCGCAATCGTATTTTACGGGTACTGCTGAAGAGTTAACGGAGATAAAAATCGTATATATATATATACTGACACAAACCTTGGACGTCAGAAAAGACATTTCTATAATGCCTTAATTTTATGCACTTTTCACAAAGGAAATTTATTACCTTAACTTATTTGAAGAAAGCGAATTGACAAATTGACAAATGCTATCCCGCCACGAGATATTATTAAAAGTATTGTAAATTTTACGTATCACTTTGCATGACAACTGCAATATCGTTCATAGAAGTTTGCTGACCATAATATGTGTAGATCTCTCTCAAATATCGTAACATTTGCAGTAATTAATACACAAGTATGTCTAGCTCCGTTTTGAAGCGCTACGTAGCAAAGGCCTTCTGCAGTCCTTCAGATAAGAACTGACACGCTCGACTGTATGCGTTACGTAAAAGAGAGGAATCACATTGAGTGTTTCAACCAGTTTCATTAAACAGACACGAGAAATCTGTAGGCTGTGCTTTGCATTGTCACTGTTATAAATGGATTTTGAGTAAGCGATACAGTAACGGTACCCGCAGATATACGCTGCGCAAACAATAAGAAACGTGAGGAATTTTATGTGTCTTACGTGATGTGAATGGTTCTCGCACATATGTTTTTCATGGAGACGTCCCTATTGTTTCCCTTACAGATATGATAGTCTAAATTTCATAATTCTTACTTTTATAGACAAACGGGTACGCCAGTAGTAATCCTTTTAGCACTCTCATGAGGGTTCAGCTGCGCCAGACTTCAATGGGGATCGATATTGTGTCTAGACTGAATCAACCACAATCCCAGATTTCGGGGGTTCTCTACGGCAGACAGTCGCCGATTTACTACTACTGTGTGTTTAAAATGACTGACATTATAAACATAAGTATTAATATTGTCGTTGAAAAGTGCAGAGCAAGGAACTTCCCTTTCAGAATGTCATTAAATTCCTGTACATTAGACATTACGATGCAAGGCAGCGAGAATGCGGAGTAACAGTATTAAAAATAATTGCCGTTAACCTGGCGAATTTTAGTGTCCCGGAATTGTGCTTAAATATACACTTATAACAATTAAGTAAATGTATCGTTTAACTTCTCACCATTTTCCAGTTAGAAAAGCTTTTAATTTGTTCGTTACCACACAGATAAGTGCTATTTATTTCATGTTGTGAGATATTTTGATATTTTCTCTTCTTATATGTCGTTCTCATTAAGAACGGTACTTCAAGACTCCTGGAAAAAATTAAATTTCGAATTTCATATTGTTCGTCTTTCTATCCGGATGTCTCAAGGGACATGATTGCTTCACGAATCGAAGCTAAAATTTCGGATTTCCTATCTATCCCGCGCATTCTGCATGTCTCACCTACATTAAACTATAAGACATTACAACCATTACAAAAATTGTTATATAGCACAAGTTGTTAAGCGCATCACTACACAACATTCTCGCCCCTTATTTTACTTTCTCTGTTTAATTTCCGAATATTGTATTGAAGAATCTCAAGATGTCTTATGTGTGTTCATTAAATCAGATCTTTTCTCGTTCATGCTGTAAACCCAGTTTACTGTTCAGTTTTCTTAAAAAAAATCTCTAAACCTGCTTATTTTCATTCACTTCGTCGTCTTACACTCTCTGCTTAAAATTTCTCACAACCGCCTTCTCTTGTAACACAACGACCAGGATTAGGCCTAATTACAACAATACTGGACGGGATACTGACATGCTGCCATATAAGACAACAAATTATTCATATGAATAAAAGTAATTTAAAAGACCCTGAAAGCGAGTAAAGGTAGCAGAAATTTAGTTGAAATCGATGTGAAATCACAGAAAGTTCGGCATGAGCACACTCATGCCAGTATATCAGATATTCCTGTCCGATTTTATTAATCCTGTTCACTTCCCTGTCCTGAACACAGAGGCAGTACTTGTCTTCGAGATGTTGGTGCCATTGTACCAAACGAAATTGCCTTACGCCCCAGAAGACAGCAATTTCACAGATACATCTGGAAGAAAATCTAATTTCACACAGTCCTATTTATTCTGTTCCAAAATTTGTGTGTGTTTGTGTGTGTGTGTGTAACACTTTATTTCTCGGTTATTTGACGAATTTCGCTCTGAAGTTTTAAGTTCCGCGCTAATAGAATTTGTACATAACCACACAACAACCTTTTGATTCTGGCGTAAAACATTTTAGCTTTTAAAAGAATTGGGACTTTACGTTGAATTTTGTGGTGTTTTAGATCAGCGTTTCTCAGCCTTTGTGAGACGGCGGCCCGGTAAATTCTTTTTTCATAAGAAGAGGGCCCGGTCCCAACAAATTTACTCGTAAATACCTTTCCATTTTTTTAAGTTCATTCATTAAACTAACATAAGTATTCATAATTAATTATGGCATAATCATAAAGAGTATTACTGCACTTTTGTATACGGTGTGGCATGTGACAAATATAAAAATTACGTTTAAATTAGTTATCAAACACTGGACTAATGAAATCTTGTAGCATATTATAGTTTCCTCAAGCCAGCATCTGGGTCTGAGTTTTTCGACACTTTCACGAATAATTTTCTCCTTAGAATATTTCCACTATAAAACATTTATTCATGAAAATTGCTTAGAAAACTAAAATGACAAATTCCAGGAGAACCTCTCGCGGCCCGGTACCGGGCCGCGGTTCAGCGATTGAGAAACACCGTTTTAGATGACTATATACATCACACGACGTCACCAAATAAATTTTCACACATAAAGTTTCGTTTGAAGGCTCTTTGTGAACTTTTAAATGCAGCTAGTGAAAATAGTGTAGGAGAGTAATGAGTTATGATTTGGGCCGGCTATTGTATTAAGATGTTCTGGCTGTCTGTGGGAAATTATCTCGGCATTTTTGTAGCTGAAGTGATCGCAAATGCTGACCCTACGGCTTGGGTTTCCGGCTAGACTACAGACATGAGTAACAATACAAGACTCTGACGATACCTTCGAAGCTCGGACCACTGACTGTTCAGGAAAGTAGACACTTTCCTCTGATTTCCAAATAGACACCTGACAACGTAAGCAGAGGTGAAAATGACAGGCGCGTGAGATTGTAGCACCTGAAGTGAGGAATGGAGACACAGCTCCAAGTTTCTGCTATACAACAGAACACTTCGACAGGCAATGGTCAGTCAAGGTCCAAAGTTAAATAAAACCACAACAAGTAAATTCGAACTCATTACTGCACCATTTCTTGCCACTACAGACGCAGATGTAGATGACAAGTGATATGAGAATGGTCCAAATAAAATTATAATAAACCAGAAAATTAGTTCAATTCAGGCGGAGCCACTTAAAAACTACAGAAAGAATAAACGTGCAAAAGCTCGGATATGGTGACAGAGGAAAGAGGTCGCAGGACTTCTTTGGTTATGTTTGAGAAATGCTAGTAATTTACATATTCGAATTTGGGAGACTGTCAGTTGAGGCTGTCATCTTAAAGTATTCACACTTCCCTGCGGCGCACCTAAATTTGAAACAAACCAGAAATATCCCCGACTCATGACCGACTGTACTAGAGGAGCAAGTTATTAAATGCTTACGCCCATGTGTTTAATCACGGTCCCCTTTCACGAAAAACATCCTTCCACGATATTGCCTATTCATGTGGAACCCGAAGATCTATCACGATAGCTCCCCTCAGAAAACTTACAGTAATACATAATTCAATGCAGATCTTAATTTCTAAACCTGACATATTACAACGCTTCAAAGGAAAAACACTAATATTCCTGCAAGCGGATCGATCTGACGACCAGTAATAACCGGAACCAGTTCCCAGCTGTCCTAACATGCGCGGGACATTACTCATTCACCCGGGGCCCAAGTAGGTGGGAGAAGGGTCTCGCGTATTGAAAAGAATCGATTACAAAGTCGCGTGTGAAACTTACATTGCTTATTTTTGTGGGATATTTGACGGTGCTGTCAGCACCACGCATCACCCTGTACAGCATCGAATCAGACATTTGTCCATCGTTCTAAAAAGTATAAAAATTTTGAAAAATGAAATGGAAATTTTAATGTTGTTCACGAAAACATAGACAAATACTGGCTTGTGTGGATGGACGTAATAGGTACTTCTTTCCGATCTGTTTAGTCTGTATCTATAGTTCCATTCCAAGAATAAGCATTCCTTCCACTAGGAAGTCACAAAATACTTGCATATAACTTTTTTTTATATATTCGTGTTTCCGTGCATCGTAATTCTAGGTTGAAGAAATCCAGCGAAATACAACAGTATACAGATATTCATTTCCTGATAAAATTATTCTACATGTTTCGGGCGTCCATCGCGCCCATCATCAGGAATACATTAAACTGTAGATGCAGCCTCTGGTACAGATCATACTATCTGGGGAGCAAGCTTCCTCAAACGTGACCACATGGTCACGTTTGAGGAAGTACGATCTGTACCAGAGGCTGCATCTACAGTTTTATGTACTCCTGATGATGAGCGCGATGGACGCCCGAAACATGTAGAATAATTTTAGCAGTAAACAAATATCTGCATTCTGTTGCAACTCGTTGGATTTCTTCAACCTAACCTTCCACATAACTGTTGAGACATATCATCAAATTCGGAAGAACATGTAACTACGGAATGTGAGATCTGTGTTTCTCACACCCGTGCTGCATAAGATTTAAATTTTCCGAGAAGTTACGCCATGTCGGCTGGTAAATAGCTTCGGATGTTGCGTAGGATCAAAGTGCCTACTTATTCGGAGTGAAGCAGTTGAAGAAGTCTTCTTGGACGCTTGACCCTAACTTCCTTCTGTTGACCGTATCGTTCTCGTTCCTCTGTCTGACCCTCAACTGCCTACTGTGGAGGGCAATGTAGTGAATTTGTGCCACTTCACAAAATGCATATAAGAACAGTGACCATTTTTTAGCATTTTTAATTACTACGATTTTCAGTTCTATCACAGTCTTGACTTCTACGTAGATTTAAAAGAAACACGAAAGTTTTTTCCCACATTGGCACCGTGCATCTTGACATTATCAAAGTTTTATTTATTCACCAACTGATGCACTAGTGAGTTGTCTTAAAAACAACATTAAAATTTACATTAAAACAGCTCCGACATGTTTCGGTGTAACTACACCGAAACATGTCGGATTTGTTTTAATGTAAATTTTAATATATTTTTAAAAACAACTCACTAGTGCATCAGTTGGTGAATAAATAAAACTTTGATAAAACATGAAAGTGTTCCGAGATATGGACAGATTTATTTTTTGTTACTTAATGCGATATATCAAGTTCTGTCAGCAGTTCTGAGGAAGATATCACATATATATGCATGTGTGTGTGTGTGTGTGTGTGTGTGTGTGTGTGTGCGCGCGCGCGCCTACGTTTCAGACGAGAATATTGCCTCCATTTGTAGAGTAGTCCAAGCACAACTGTGACCATGGGGCAGCAAGCTCCTTCTAAGCTTTGATAAGCCAGCCAATGTGAAGGCCATCGCACTTTAGAAGACTGGCATCTTTATTCATGAATACTGATCTGCTAAGATTGCGTTGTGTCACACTTGACAGGGAGGTTCTTATAATAAAACCAACTAGTTGCACTAATTTCTCAAATTTATTTTGGAATGAAACTCTACCTGTTTCGGACAGTTCCTCTGTCCGAAACATGTAGATTTTCGTTCCAAAAATAAATTTGAGAAATTAGTGAAATTGGTTGGTTTTATTATAAGAATTTATCACGATGCACGCTCACGATCTGAATGTCAAAAAATGACAGGGAGGATAAGACTACATATGAAGTTTAAAGATCTAGGTAGTAAACCATCTTCGCCGATTTCAAGGCATTTGGTTTCTAGAAAGTGAGGACATTGTGAAATATCTACGTTACCAGATCAAGATCTGAACCAAGTACTTCCGCCCACAATGCTATACATAATCTGACTCGGTCTGTTGTCATTCTGCGTATTTAGTCTCCGGCTTAGTGTGAATTCTCTATCACACAAGCAGTAAACTTTAATGCCGTAATGGCTACGCATTGGGATCTGGCTTGTAGGATGAAACAGTAGCGCGAAACCTGCGAATTTTGGGTTACTGGTGGCCATGCCAAAACCACATCTCATCCTGTAATAGTCGACCATGGATTTTTAGGGGGAAAAAAACTAGTTTCAAAGCAAATTTTCCATCGAGAATTTCAGTTTTGCCTCCATTACTGCTTCATGTTTATTCACCTATCACACGTGGGACATAAAATGGCCATTAGAGGCCGCAAATACACGCTGACGTAATTTCGCCCTCCACCCCCCACTACAGAATAGTAACAGCATGGGTGTACAGGTTGGAAAGGGTTTGTACCTGATGTTTCTTCCTGGATATTTTGAACCTCGAAAATAATGTCACCATGTAGCTTCGAAACGTCGCAATCCGATGACCAAGTGACGCTACATCACAATCCAAATGAAGGGGATCATGAGTCACACCGCTGCAGTAGCCTCAAATGTCGGTTTATTCTTGTTTACGTAAATAGTGGTCCCAGGACTTCTTGATCCAGTTTGCCCTGCGGATCAATAGAAGGTGCGGGTCTACTGCATTGTCGTCTCCCGCCTGACCTTCTCTCTAGCCCGTTACTGTTCCCACTACTTTAAGCGAGATTGCAGTTATAGAGTCAGCCTTCCTTTCGTGCCACCATTTAAACACTTCGGTTAAAAGGTACCAGAATACCTTAGGATCTCGTGTGGTCCGGGATAGCGCAGTCGGTATAGGGCTGGACGGTCCGGAGATCAAATGCGGGCTAGGGCCATATTTCCCGCTCCCGTCGAGACCAGCCCTGGGATCCACCCACCCTCCTGTACAGCGGATACTGAATCTCTTTCTTGGGGGTAGAGCGGTAGGGTCGTGGCGTTGAACATCTCTCCGCCATTTAGCGCCGAGATTAAAGATAGAGAAGGTAGAGTAGATCTATATCTCTAGCCCCCCCCCCAGCCTTCCTAGCCAGTTCCAGGGTGAATTTTACCTCTTTTTACCTTTACTCCAGGAGTTCATTTCGCATAGTGTCTCTTTTTCTTCTTGGTATTTCCAGTGAAATAAAAAATCTCTTTCTCATTTTTTTGCTTTACATAAGCAAAGTGAAGCTACTAGGGCTGCTCCATTTGTAAACAAACAGACTAACTGTTACAGTAGTCCACTACTATCGCTGTATCCAGCCATAGGACCCCATTATGTGACACAGCAGTTCAATCCACTTCCCGTTCTCGAATTCTATTTCCTGGCGTTCATTTTGGCAATTAATTGTTAAACAGTAGTTCACTCGACGCCAATTAGTGCAACCAGTAGACGAGTTTTGTTCAATCCGAACACCAGTAATGCAGAATATACAAGGTGGATAAACTCGAATGTATTGTTATTGCCCTTTCTTGCATAGAACAGCGAACTGGCACCGTTGACGCCTCGTTTTCTAACGATGTAACAGGCGCTAGTTTTGTGTTAACTTGCTAGGTTACTGAGGTGTTACTGCAATGTATCATGTTTCCATTTAATAACGTATGGAAGACATATTGTCTTGCTCGTATCTGGAATTCATCAATGAAATGTTGAGGCAGGGGAAACTGTTAACTGCAGTGACGTCAGAACCCCTTCCCCAATACGTTCTACAGTAAGTTGCGGCAGTTCTACGTTATGACGTCATTGCGCGACATGGCGTTGGGAGCATTTTACTTGTCAGCGTTGCAAGTCAAGGTCATTACAACACCCGCCCAACGAACTGTCATCTATTATACTTTGGTCTCGGCACAAAAATGTGAGTGTGGTGAACAAATGGATATTGTTTAATTTGTGAGGGAAATGTTTCCGCACTTGAGAGCTATGAGCAATGCTTCGAAATTTATAGAGGGGAAATCTACATGAATAAACTACTTAACGAAGTTAGGACAATATTAAAATAGAGCTTAATCCTTTAAACGCCGAATTAAATCCCATCTGCCGTTTGTTGTCATTATTAGGAGCTCACCATATTCTCCACTTTAGCAGGATAAGGGTTAAATAAATACAACATCAGAGTGAGGATTGGACTCGTGTGGCTCGAGACAGAGAATATTGTCAGGCTCTTATACACATAGAAAATACCTTCGATTTCCAGGCTTATAAAGGCGAAACATTTCTTTACTGACGATGTAAATTGTTTTTCACGAAGAAATTATTTCCGTGGGGATAATTCTCTAGTTAGATAACACTTGAAGTAATTTCTCGTTAGCAGGTCAAAAACCTTTATATATATATATAATTAATTCATAAGGATTGTCTACATTTGTGTTTATCTCCAAAAATTTTTCTAATACGTAGTTTGTTGACAGTACGTCGAAGGACGGTTTTTATTTGCCGTATTTATGCACGTACGGAAATTTCCCCAACTACAAAATATTCTTAACAAAATATCGGATTTGATAGGCCTCTGCGCTTATAACCATACGAAGCTGGGGCCTCTCCTTACGACACGCTATGGTTAGTATGTTCCTTATTTTTTATCTTAACCTACACATCTCCTTTGAACATCTCGTAAGGCGTTGTGGGGTTTGTGTTTTATGAACTAAGCCTTTAGCAAGTAAAGAAACTAAGCGAGTTTTTAACAAGTTATCTGACTGTATGTTAGAATGTCTCTAATTCTAAAATCCTCTCCTAAAAATGCAATAGCTTCTTGTAATAACGATACACGTATATGATTATAGCTAATCGACGGAAATATCCGAAGTTATTAATAAACCTATCCAGGAAAACGACGTAAGATAGGTCACTCTTGATGAGATTAACAGCAGGGCAACTCTATCTGAAATTTATATCAGTAATTAACTAACTTGCACAACATTTTTGTTTTGCAATAAGTTTATTTCATGCCTCTACATGTTTCGAGCACATGTGCTCGAAACATGTAGAGGCATGAAATAAACTTATTGTGAAACAAAAATTGTGTGCATCAAGTTGGTTAAATACTGAGATAAATATACTGAGATGCACGGTCAGCAAAACGTCAAAAAATCTATCTAAAATGTTGTTGATTAGCCTACATTGAATTGTAATTGACGCGCCTAAATATTTATTTGAATTCTATATTTTAAAGTGTTATTTAATAAATACCTTTTAAGCGTGGGCTTGAAAAGTTCTGGGAACAAGATAACGTAATTTAATGGAGGACATCCCGTTGTGCCTGTAGGACATACGAAAACAACACGTCTTTTATCCAGCCACTTATTTGCGTTTCTTTATTTAAACATGGTGGTTATCAACCGACACGTGTATCTACATTTAAATAAAGAAAATAAAATAAATGGGGGGGGGGCGGGTTCGGGTAAGTCATTTTGTCAACGTCTTATTACAGCTCTAATTCAATATCCTCAAATTCTTCTCGTAAAATTGAAAACTCTATATATATTAAAATGTCTGGCCTAAAGCGGTAAATCACAATTTTCACAATTATTCTGGCTTCTCGCCCTATCCATGGCGCTGTAGCTCCGGGTCAGCTTGGCGCCGATCTCAGCCTGATAGCCCTGAAGCACGCAATACAATAACACAGTCATACAGCTGCAGATCAATGTACACTCGCTGCTCAAAATTCGTCCCTCGCGGAGTTCCTGTTCTCTAATCTTATTTAAATACGGCCAGTAAGACAAACAGGCAAAGAGAATCGTCACAGTGAGACACTTCCTTAACGCAGAATTATGTCCTCTCGGAATTGTTATTGTATGCAGACAATGGCTCTTACACACCCCGTTTCTTGTATGAAGACCCCAAGTGACGATTTACTACAGCTCTGGAATTGCGGGCTATACCACTGTAGGAAGAACACATTTATTGTGATTTGCAAATAAAACTTACGTACAAAATAATTCAGTCGCATAATTAAAAGAACGGTATAGCGTCCTAAGTGAAATAAATAACATGCTGTTTTTTATAACCTTGATTACCGGAAATGGCCTTCCCTTCCTTCTGTCACACCGAGTTTTTAGGAAATGTCTTTATGGTGTTTATGTTTCTGTTCATGGCTTATATGGTCTTTAGAAGTGATTTTGTGAATGAGATCATTTTGTTCAAAAATATGTTTCTTTCAGTCCTGTTTGCAGTTTTGAAATTTCTCAGAATAAAATATCCACAAATTTCCGAGGTTTGATCTCCCTTTCTTCAAGTGGAAAAGGGGGAAGAAAACCCGAATCTGGTGGACCTTCTAGAAATAAATGACTCAACCCCAGGAACAAAAAAGTTTTAGACGCAGGGACTTCGGTGGAATTCCGCACCATCTCTTTTTAACGGGGTAAACAGACTAGGTTGACTCCTGGGGAATGAGGCGGATACAGCTTTCAAAATGTGGACAGAAAAAGGTCACCCTCATCACTGTCCATCTAGTTCACGGTCAGGCTGTCCTTCTCCACAGACCTGTAAAGGCAATATGCCTTCAACTCGCACAGAGAACATTTAACAATAAAAAGCATCATATTTCCATATGAAATACAGACATCATTTCGGCAGCTTCGTATCACGGTAACTTTACAAGTGAAGGAATGTGATGATAAATACGGTAATGGCTAGTTCTACCGGCCCTCCTACAGCAGAAGGAAATTACAGTTATGACTAGTGACAGAATCTGCACATGGGGTAGTGGCTGCTTAATTTCCTTCCCTTCATGAAATGGAAATTAATTCATCGATCACGTCATGTCACTTTAGTTTCATTCAGATAATTTTGTTTCCTATACAACAGGCCTATCGTACAAAACTGGCGCAAATGAATTCATCATCTCACATCACTTTGCAGGCGACTGTAACGCTGATTGTCCTCACAATTTCTTCCTCGTATATTTTGTACGTGTTCCAGACTGCTAACAAATTTCTATCCGCAGCAATACCGAGGATAAAATTAATGGAATTATACACATAATAAAGAACACAATATTTTATTCTAAAAATAATACGCATTTCTTTACTGACGATGTTAATTGCTTTTCACGAAGAAATTATTTCCTTGGGGATAATTCTCTAGTTAGGTAACACTTGAAGTAATTTCGCATTATCAGGTCAAACCCCTTATATATATATATATATATATACACATTGTATATATATATATATATATATATATACCGTATATTCACGAATCTAATCAGCACTAGTTTTTGCGGATTTCTTAAAAAAAAAAAGCGGAACTGTCCGAAACATGTAGAGTTTTATTCTAAAAATAAATTTGAGATATTAACACATTTAGTTGGTTTTATTATAAGAATTTATCACAATGCAAGGTCACCTGAACGTACTATTTCCTATATTTTGAGACATATAATTATGTGGTTTCTTGTAAAGTGTTCAGAAACTCAGATTTCATTCGTTGCCTGCTGCGCAGTGGCCTCATGTAGTAACACTTATCTCAATGTCAGTCAAATTTGGCGATTAATAATTGTAAATTACAAGGACAATATTTACCAAATTAATATTGCTGAGTGCACTATAAATATGGAATAAAATAAGAAAAATTTGAGGTCTACAAATGAGTTTATCCATTTTCTTGCCTGAATGTCAATACCACAAATTACAACTAGTGGCTGTTCAGATAACTTCTTACGCAAACATTGACAGAACGGAGATATTGCTCTGCTCAAACACGTAAAGTACACAGATAGATTATTTTGGTGTAGGCCAGTAAAAGAACTAAGAACACGTGCAGGAAACTATATATTGATTCAGTTGGGAATGAATTCCTGGCTCTTGAATAGAATGAGAAGAATCGCTCTCTAAGCTGCCAGAATGAAAGAAAAGTAAAATGTCATTTCATTTAGGAAATCAATATTTCGTGTATCTTCTTCAGCGGTCGTTCTATCAACATTTCGCAGTCTGACCAGATATATGTGGATCTATGCTATTATGAAGCAAATGAAACTCTCACATCTGTCATCAGAGCGTTTGAAATGTCGGGAGTTTATAACTTGTGCATTCGAAAGGAAGGAAATTGATTTCTGGGGGCCCTGCACACGCCATTAACGGCTTATCACTGCATGTAAGAGTGAACTACAACTGGGAGTATTTGTCAGCAATGACCACAGAAAATACATTATGGTATGTGCAAAATGAAAGAAATGTACATATCTTATGAACGATCTAATTGTACAGACCAAATGATGGTTAAGTTCAAATACAGACCTTAAACAGATGTGCTGTGTACCTGTACATGCACACAAAATAGGGAAATTAGGGTCCTTGCAAACACATAAAGAAATTAAGGAATGAAGTGAACAGAACAGTGTGCACTTGACGTACGCTGCCAGTAATATTCTTGCAGTACAAAATTATTTGCAGAGTTACAGGGCTGAACCCGTGGGACTACTGTAGGATTTCGAGAGCCGAGCAACAAAATAATAAAGTCTGGAAAATAAAAAAAAACTATTAGGACAGAATTAAGGGGCTTACGAATTATTATCATTTAGATATAAACCATTTGATGTGAAAACGATAACTAAATTTGTGCAGAAAATGGCGGCACCAGGGTTTCACTCCAGACGGCGTTTTGAAAGACAAAAAAACACAGCCCTGTGACAAAGGTGCACAAATAAAGTGCCAATCTGTACTCAAAAAAAACCTAACATGATTGTAAAAAAGTTTAGTTTCTTCATTAGTCAACATAAAATTTAAAAAAAAAGCATTATGTACAATAGCTGAAGAAGATTAAGTCAAGAATGAAACCCCTTCAAGACCGAAATTCATTAACATTATACAAAACGAGGTAGGCAATATACAGATAACGTAATGTTGTAGCGCAATATACAGATAACGTAATGTTGTAGCGCAATATACATGTAACGTAATGTTGTAGCGCAATATACATGTAACGTAATGTTGTAGCGCAATATACATGTAACGTAATGTTGTAGCGATTTCGCGTAATTTTTATACCTCCTCGGTGGGCCTGAGAGCCTAATACAATTTCATACGAAGAGAACGATGTTATGGCGAATTTAAGTCACCGGAAACAATTAAATTCCCGTAGGTTTTTATGTAAAATGTCCGATACCTTTGTCCGATATTCACTACATTTGGATTTTCTCGACAGATCGTCCCGGATATTAAACGCCACGGAAATCCGACCAGTGGGAGACGACATGTTACACGCGGACAGACGGAGAGGCGGACGGATGGACTGACACGACGAAGATAGTAGGCTGTATCCGAGAGGTATATTCCAGCTTGTACGTTTATTGAAATATAAAATAAAATATTTTTTTTATAAAAATCTAATTATTCTTCACAAAATATTTCTAGAATGCAGTGACTTTTTCCTTGACATCAAATATAAAATTACCACGGAGATTTAAATGGATAAGATCTCTAATTCTAAACGATGTTATCAGAAGAAACACTTCTGTTCGTGTCGATAAGTACGTCCGACTGTTAGGGCTACATGCACATCAACATGTAGCCTGCACTGTACAGCCAGTGTGCAAACAAGAGCAAAGAAAGGATGGGGCCTAGAGCTACAGAATGGAGCCAAAGTATCTTCCTTTGCGGAAAGCAATCGCATCCCTCTGTACCTCAAGATACATACAAACAACTTTCACTGAACCTCTACTACTCAATGTTCAGCTCTTACGGATATCGAGACGTTAGAATTTCCCTCGTACACGAGGTTTAATTAACCAGCGGGATTACGAGAGCATTAATTGACGGATGTAAACTACTTCCTATAAGAATCCCTTGAGAAGGCAAAAAAGGTATTTAAATATTGCTTGCAAAGCTTCGCGGTGTTCACGAAGGGAAGTACAGTCAGTGTCTTACTGAGTGTGACGCCGTATGGAACGGTTAAAGTGCACCGGTGTCTCGGACGAACGTACTATGGGGGTGCAAAATCCTGAATGCGAAGTCGCGGTAGCCTGGGCGACTAAATTCTTAAGGTGACGACGAGTACTTTTGTCCTTAGCACGGATCTTGGTCTCCAGTCTCGCTCCTAGCATGTCGACGTGGCTCCTAGGTTTGTGGAAAATTTGTGCACCTAACTTACGGCTTCACTCTCCACGGGAGAAGATGCAAGTGGTTGAAGTAGGAAAATGTGATGAATTCTTACCAGACTACAGAGCGTCACATTTCACAACAAAGCACTCATCGAATATTAAGGGATTTCTATAATCAATTCTCAGGCAAAATAATTAGTTCCTCTTGTGAAAAAAAAAATCTCTTCGGGTCACATATGTTCCAGTAATGAGCCCCCAGATACTAAGGCCGTGCCGACAATTGCTGCACGTTTAATTGGCACTAAATTAGCTTCAAATTAACTGAAAACAATGTTGCAATTATGCTGACCCGTAACTGCGTCTCTCCCTTTGAAAGCAATATAGCGCAAAAATTAATTTGTAGAAACATGAAAGATATCACAATAAATTGTAGGCCTAAATGGCGATCTGAATAATCTTACCCACTGCCAGCTTCTTTAAATAGAATGTTCAGAAATAAACAGTGGTCAGTCGGATTGGATTCAACTGACCAGCGATAGGAAAAAGGTTCAGTTTTTGTGTCAAAGGTACTGAAACTTCGGGTCCCATTGCGTGGGGGTTTGTTGGTTAAAGTTAGTAGTAATACGAGTAGACAAACTTATTTTTAGTGACCCAATGAATACCATTCCGAGTCCCCACGGTTACATGTAACCAAACCCTACGTCACTGTGACAGGATTTTCTTTTTGTGTAAGTTTGATATCGGGGAAAATTAAGACCGACAAGTTCTCAGCTGTTGGAGTGGAAAGTGTCATCTTGCCTTGCTGGCTTTCAACTGCCATGAAGGCTGACAAGAAATATTCCAGTCTAAGTCAGAATTATTGAACACTCTCGATTACCCATAAGGTTAGTCATCCCCGTTGTGTTTATAATTAAACTATATTGGAGTGTCTGTACTTGTCTAACACTGTTAGACAAGTACAGACACTCCAATCTACTCTAGATTACATTCACAACCTGCAAGACAGATAGCTACGTGAACCGTCTCACTTGGTGCGAGAATAAAATCCTTAGAGTGAAGACTGCAGAGAGCTATGCTGTGTTTGTAAGAATGTGTTCACAAGCATCGTACATGACAATGTTTTTACTATAGATTACGTTTTTAACATGCCTAAAGTCCATGTGCAAGCAACGAAGGCATGTTTGGGAGCGGAAGTGCAGTTCCATACAGCTGTAGGTGGATGTGTGTTGTGTCATTTCCTGCCCGCTTTACCCGTGGGGAAAGAGTTCCGATACCCACTGAATAGGAGGATCGGTGTGTCCCATAAGTGGTTCTGACACTTTGGAAAAAAGAAAATTTCTAACCCCTGAGGGAAGTCAAGGTACGACGCCGCGATTGTCCAGCCTGTAACTAGCCTCTACACAGATAGCACTATCTCGGCTCCGTTAACAGGAGCTCTTCTCTTGTTATCTATATTTCACATATTCCATTTCATTTCGAAGTTAAGTGAAGTGAAGTGAGTCACGGTGAAGTTCTTGGGGATAAAGTGCCACATACATTAAGGTGACCTTATACTGAGGGTACTTGATTGTATTGTGACTATATCATTTGGGCATATTTTGTACTGTGTTTGTTTGAAATTATACTGTGGTTGTTTTTTACCTTCTTATGTAATGTGTGGGTGTGTGTATGTGTGGGTTTTGTAATGTGTAGGTGTTTTGGTAATATGTTTACTTGTATTTACTGTGTTCTGCATTGTTTGTACTATGTTTTTCAATTGTTTTGTTTATGTATATTCTTATTTGTTGTGTCTGTACTAATGTAAGGATTACCGCCACCGAGTGACAACTCAATTGCAGTTAGTAATAGTAGTAGTAATAATAATAATAATAATAATAATATAGGTGAAAATGCTTCGTCTTCATAAAGCTTTTTGGGGCGAACCAAATATGTTGATAATCGAAATTTCAACCCAAGAGCTAGTGAGTTATCTAGGGTCTAAAGCATCTACTTGTTAAAAGTAATTATTGTTGGCGAAGGGAATTGATGGAAGTGGAGAGGGATATCTGAATTGTAATTAGTGTGAATTTTAGCAAGAAAAATGTGCGCGGTAATGCAACACAGTAATGAACTTCGCGCACTCGCCAGATGAACGTATGGCCATTCCGTAAAGCGTCATTTTCAATGGCTGAAATGTACAGCGAACTTCCATAACATTTAAGAACTCCAAAATCTGACCGCAGAGAAACATGTTACTAGCGCCAAAGAGACCAGTCAGGTATGAGACGGAATGTTACAAGTTCATGTACTTTCCTTTATTCAATTACATCAGCAGCACCCAATCGCGCCTCGCATGTCCATGTCGCTACGCAACCTCGCCTGACTTCACGTAGTGAGGACAGTTAGCTGCAGATGTCAGTAAAGTCCAGTTCACGATGCCTAGCGTAATAATCGATACAACTCCGCGAGAACAATTTTAGCTGCGATGTTCAATCAGGATTTAAAAGAGTAAAGAAGTCGGTTTGGTTTCTTACCATCTAACTCCACAAAGCTAATAGTTCCTCGGCTAATAAAGAAATAGCCCGCATTCGTGGAAACTGAATTTTCATTATCATGTCTGTTGCAGGTTCCCATTGACCTTTTCGCTAATAAGAAGAATATAGTCCGCAAACTACCATTATATTCTTGAAGATCAATTTTCGTATTATCTTTCTTAAACGACTGCTAGATCTTCTAAGTGGTCTCTTTCCTTCAAGTTTTCCTATCAATATTTCAAGCATTTCTCTCTTAATCCATGCATGCTACACTCTCCGTTCACATCTGTCTTCACGATTATATCAACCCAATACTGCAGAGAAACACAAATTATGTGCACTTTTAAACAGTTCCCCTTCTTTTCCTTTCCCCTAGGTATACTTCTCGAGCACATTCCATCATACAGCCAGCAGGGCCGTGCAATACGTCAGGCGGTTAGGCGCCCGCAACTCATCCCAGGGGGCCGGTTTCAATTCCAGGTCAGTCAGTACTTCGGTTTTTCCCCGTCACTATCATTCCACAAGCGATCCATACTCGTTTTGTCATCATATAACCTCAGCAAATGACAACGTCGATAAATAGCACACTTAGAAAGCAATCCGTTGTAGAATTCCTTGCATTTATCTCCCACTGTTTCGGTCGCGACCTAACATTCTCAAGGAGAATATTCCAGTACATAAAATATAAATATACAATGTTGTTACAAACGGATGTTTTGTACACCTCATTAAAATTTTATCCGGCTAGCAATGTTAACCATAATTTTATTGTCAAGTTCTGCAATAAAAGGGAAAGTAATCCCATAACAGGCCTGAATAGGTCCTGAGGGTTCCAGTAGAGTTGAAGCTCCCAGATTTCAAGACAATCGGCACATGAAAGTGGTAGGGTGGTCAGCCCTACGCACCGGCCGCCTTTACCCCCCATGAAATATTCCTGGTATTCATTTCTGTTGTGGGACGGGTAGTTCAGTCGGTATTGCGACTAACTACGGGCTGGACGATCCGGGATCGAATCACGGTGGGGACGAGGTTTTCCACCCGTCCAGACCGGCCTTGGGGCCCACCCAGCCCCCTGTACAATGGGTACCGGGTCTTCCCCGGGGGTAAAGTGCGCCCAGGGCGTGCTGCAGACCATTCACCCCTTCGAGTGCCGCGGGCATGGAATAGTACAGCTATACCTCTACCCACCCTCTGGGCCACACCGGGCCTGAAAAGGGATCACTTTACCTTTTTACTCATTTCTGTTAGAGGCTGAGTCAACTCAGGGACATGCCGCGGCAGGAAGGATTATGTCAATGAAAAATTCCAATGACGCCATCGGGAATCAAACCCGCGACCTTCCGGATTTTACGGCAGTGCCTCAACCAACTGCGCCACCGCGTGCCGCAAGTTTTGCATTAAAGCGTATAAAGTAGTTTATGCTAGAAACACAGGGCTGCATGTCGTGATTTATTTGGGACTCACTGAAAATCAGTAAAATACCTCGGAACGTATTCTACTCAGCTTGGTTCATGCATGTGTCACGTACGCATGTCCAGCAACAACCAGACGCTAACTATGTGCCATTTCAGCAGTCGAGTTTATTACCACTGTATTATGAGAAGTCTGTTTGTTGATGACTAATATGGTACTAGTAAATTAGGTTCATGGTGTCCCAGATGTTGTGACACGTTTCAGCTGTTACAGAAATGTTGTCGGCATTAATCCGAAGATTAGGCACCAAATATCACACGAAATGACTAACATAAAAATGCATGTGACTTTAATTTCCCTGTTTCTTTGCATTTTCCTTGGATTTCTTTCCATTTTAATTAAGTAGTCAAAGAACTTAAGGTATTTTAATTAAAGAGCTAGAAGCTTAGGGTACAATTATACAAAATGAAGTAACGAAAGGAATTTTCAGCAACGTAGCTTGAGATATAATGTGCAGGATTATGTGTGCACGACGGCATATCTGCGGTTCTGAAGAAGCATGTGGCAGTAAAAGAGAACGCAGGCTTTCCTAAACATGGAGTGTTGACGGCTAGATGTTGCCCCAAATAAAATTATCAACAGACGCACATTTCAAATTGAATGTTCTTCAGTACATATATTATAGAGCATCTGGTAATATAATGGTGCCCTAATTCTTCCACTTTATTTTTAAAAATTTCTTTTCACGATTTACTCCAATTAATTATTTTAGAGCGTCTTCTTTTCCTCCCACAAAATATACGCTTCCAGCCCCCTTTACAGACTTGTTGACGATTCTAATATTAGCAGGGAAGCTGTATAAACCACATCATTATATTATCATTGTCCACTGTGTCAATTACGTGTCTAAACCGCTAAGAGCCAAAGAGTGTAACGGAATATGCTTAAAAATATCTGAATTTCTATTGTGACAGAAATTAACGAAATTTAATATTATCTAATCCCTTATTAATTAGTGTTTTATATGTGTATTTAGTCCGAAGATCTAGCAATTTCTTCCACGTGGCGTCTGTGTCAAAAAGTGAAAATGGGGCGGGAAATTTTTTCTGGTTCTTTGGTTTCTTCCTGTGAGTACAATTCCACAAACGGTCCAATTTCATTCAGGCATCTACCACCGACGCCTGTAAAATCTTAGGAACTAAGAACGTCTACAAGTAACGCACTTTAATAATCTTCTTCCAGAATTGTCTGTCCTTAGTACTGAATATGTCAACCGGAGGGTCAAAATGTTTTATTACAACTGGTGAGATTCAACATCACATGAAAGCTGCATAACGAGTCCAGTCTCAGGGGGAGTGTAAGCCAGTCTGATGGTTGCTGCGTACAGAAAGGTCAAGTGTTGACATTAACGTGCTTTAAAATATCGGTTTATATTTGTCTCACACAAACACAGCTGCGAGCATATCCAGTGAAACACAACAGCGATAGTTAGTAAAATATCGATCAACAATAAAAATCTTTAAAAATTATCACGTCAACGATGTTTATGTTTCACAGTCGGTCTGCGACACCAGCATGACTACCTATGTGTGTTTCTGATCTCGACGTGTGCTTTATCACCATCACCTCTACATTCTGTCTCCTCTCTCGGAGGCCGAAATGCCGGCTAAAGCACCGAAATTATACCTACAATATTTACAGCAAGGGTCATTTAGTGTGCGCAGACACTTACAGACAACATTATATTTCTTTAGGATATGACTATATGGCAGTGGGTAATCCAACCCAGATTTCGGAGGCAGTGTAATATCATTTTCAAGATTCAAGTTGGGCAAGACTTGTAGTGACGTAAAAGAGTGCGTTTATTATGAAGTCAGAGCAGCCTAAACCACAGACAGGAGGAGGAGGAGGATAAGGATGAGGAGGAGGAGGAGAAGGATGAGGAGGAGGAGGAGGAAAGTAAGATGATGATGAAGAAGAGGAAGAAGGAGAAGAAGAAGAAGAAGACACTGATATCAGCATCAGTTTTCGGGTGACGTCCTGTTGGAGTGCCAAATAGGGCTTCTCTAAGGCAAGAAAAGTGGAGCCACCACTACCGACGCCACTGTAACATGGATCCAACAGCATCCCGGCGACATCATCACTATACACAGAGCCAGAACGACGCCGTGATGGCGCCTGGAAACTCGGCGCCGACAAGACGCTGAGTCGCCGTTCAGCATGGCAGCTCAGGGCCTTTTCATAAATATTGCCAGGATCCATCATTAGTTATAGTCACGAACTCCAGTCTATGGGCATAATAGTCTGCTGAAAGGAATCGCCATTTTTGTAATGCAGCTTAAAAGCCAAGAATTTTATGGCTTGTTTCAGGGAATGGGTCACTACACCACTTAGGTTTATCTATAACTGCCGTATCTTTACTGCAATATCTTCTTAATTATCTTATTTTTTAACGGGAAAACATCAAGTAGATCCCGCACACGTTTCACAGATTGCCATCATGAAAGTCCTAAAATAGCTTGGAATTTCTAGTGTCACCAAGTTGTTAATATTTATACAGAAAAATAATCAAATAAACCTAACTATTATAATTTATAAATGTTTGTCACACTGTATAGTTCTAATACAAAATAACTTCATATTCGGGGTTCGAACTGCAATAGAGGCAAGAGACTGTTCTCCTCTCCAAAATGTCCAGACTGGCTCTGAGGCCCACACAGTCTCCTATTCAAGGGACACCGGAACTCTTTCCCGGGTATAAAGCGGCCGGGGCTTGAAGTTAATCACTCCCCTCTATCTAGTTCCGACGTTAAGACGGACCTCTACTTCTAACCCCATTCTACACATCTTCATGACGTGGAATGGGAGAATTTTACCTTCTTTTACCTTAGCGAAATAGCCCAGCAATATATTAATCAATTTGTGGACTGGAACGCCTGAGTTCGATGTCTGTCAAAGGCAGAAATTTTTTCCCTCTCCATCACGTTCATGGCAGACCCAAATTCCTATCCAGTGGGTGCCGGAACATTTCCTTACGGGGTAAGGTCGCCACAGTGTTAGGCCGACCATATATCTCCATCTAGTACCGAAAAAAGAGAGCATGATGCTACACATCCCATCCCACACAGCTCTTTATGGCTGTGTGCTTTACTAACAATTCAGGACTGCAAATCGAATGGCTGTTGGCAACAGTTCCAAACAGCCGCAGTTGCAAATGTAGAAGAAAGAAAACACAGAAACACTGTGTCTCTGGGAAAAAAATTCCATAGCAGATTTGAATAGCATCGATTCAGCGATGTCACTGTTGTTAAAGACAGCCCTGTTTACCTAAACATAGTACACAAAAAATAATATAAACAGCAATATCCGCATTTGCTGATACTGCCGTGTAAAATTATTTCCGAGCAGACAGATCCAGTTTCGTAATCTAAAAACGGGTTTCGGAGGGAAGAATTTGTATTCTTCTAGATGGCGACAAATTTCTGCAAGTGAAGAAGAATAGCGACATTACAATTTCTGCACGACAAAGGGTGCAGTACGATTTGTCTTGCCATTACCTCCACATGCATTCGATTTTGTCACAAAGACGTCTTCTAAGTTCAACAGCACCTTTAAATCACCTGGATTTAGAACCTAAGATATGGGGAAAATATGTATTGTTTCTAAAAATATAATATACATATCATGCTATGGCCTGCTTAAATACGGAAAACACTGGATGAAATGCTTAGAGGCAGTGAGGAAATGAAACAAGCCAGGCTCAACGAGTACACGTATATTCGTCACAGGGCAATGCTTCTGAAAAATACACAGTTTGTTTATCAGCCAGTTATTAACTAAATTTCTTAATAATTTACCTGAGGTTTTCCTTATTTTTGTTATAAAAATGAAAATTGTTATGATATAATAGTGATGGCACAACATGGATAGAAACGGAAAAATTCTGCGTATTTGTAATAAGAATTTCGAAGGTGAACTGGGTAGGAGGAGTAAGGCGTAAATTTGACGCTGTTCACGTCATAAGGCATGTAGGGGGGGGGGGAGGTATCGCTCAACTCTTTCTGAAACTTGGCATTTGATGGGATGAGTGATCAGCTTAACAACCCGATCGCTTTACCCCTGGCGGGCTAGCTAACAGCACGCATTAATTAGAGGGCATTGGTGTGGACACCAGAGAATGTGTGAACATTTGGAGCAGAACAAAATTCCCCAGATGTTCAGCCCGTAGCTTACTCAGTATACTGACTACTTTATTCCGGCCCCGTGAAATGGGTAACTAACCAACCAACCAACTAACCAACCAACTCAGTGGTGCAGAGAAACTGACAGTCATGCGAAGAAGCTAATACCCGCGCAGCTAAGCAAGAAATGCCCTGTCTCATATAAAATCCGAGAGTTCGTTACCGTGCTCACATCAGCTTGTCACTCGTTCCAATTCTAATGCCACATGACTTCAGCCCATATCCTCTTATTCTAAATTTATTGCCCATTCAGTTACTGCCTTCAGCCTTCAAAGTGGAGCCAATCTTCAATTCAGTTTTCAAAAAAAGTGTATATATATATATCCCATTTATCCTAGACGTACTATGTGACCCACCAATCTAATACTTCTCGCATTGGCCGTCCCAGTGACATTTAAGAAAAGTAATATAAGGTAAATCAGTCCCGTTACAGGCCTGGAGTGGCCCAGAGGGTTCCAGAAAGTTAAGGTTCCCAGATTTCATGACAACGGCACAGGATAGTGGTAGGGTTGTCAGCCTTACGCACCGGCCGCCTTTACCCACAGGAATTGCTCCAGGTACTCATTCCTGTTGGAGGCTGAGTCGACCCCAGGGCCATAATCAATAATAAAATTCCAATGACACTAGCTGGGATCAAACCAGCGACCTTAACCACTGTGCCACCGCGGTCCTCAAGAAAAGCAATATAATCAGTGTAAACAGAAATTTATTACATTATTGAGACTGAATATATTGAATTTCTTGGTCTAGTGGAAACACAACATAAGAGTAGCGATATTAGCTGAAACACATACATTCAGAGTCTCTCATTAATTGTCTTATCTAACCGATTTATCTTACAACAACGGGACAGATGATAACATTTTTTTTCAAAGTCGCAGCACAAATACAGTCGGCGTAAATTGCATTGTACCCGAACCGATAATTATTTGGTGGACTGTACACATCTCCCACGCCTCTCATCGATCTCATCTCCGGCGCGTGTCGCCATGGCAACCATGCCATCCCGCCTGCGACGAGACGCCGGGCACCGAAGGTTTGTTTTACGGCGTATTTATTTAGTTTTGTTCCTTAGTTTTGAGGTATTTCACTTTTCCTGCAAGTGACGAAGAAACTTTGATAATATTACGACGGCACCTTACGGAATTGAGCCCTATTCCTCCACATGTAACGAATCTCGTTCAGGATCTGCGGCTTCGAATTCCACAGAGCAGCCAGCTATTTTTCAATGGCAGAGGTTATGGCGAGTTTTATGTGTGCCCCAAGGGGTACGTAACGTACATATTTTATGCACAGGCAGACACAGGCAGACAAGTGCCAGGAATAGAAGTGACGAATTTGTTTTGTGACATCTTCGTGCGTAGAATGAATAAAGGCTACGAACTTCTGAATTGTGAGGCCGTGTATTTTGATAGATATGTACCAACGTTTCGGAGGAAGCCGTTGGCCCAATCTTCATAGTAAAAGATAGAGCTATCAGGATCCTCCGAAATTTTGGTGCACTAAATGGCTTTACATTCCATTACAGCGTGATTTAGCTAGTTACCACAGTTACAATCTAATATCTTATGAAATAAACCAAATAAGACCTGAAGAAAACAAAAGACAAAACAGAAGATAGGAGACAAATTGGCACATGTGTGATTATTATTATTATTAATATGTTATATTACATTTACGTCCAATATATAATTATAATTATGTGAAACGTTTTCGGGTACAAGAAAATATCACGTCTGGATAATATGATTACGATAACGCATTGTTTTTACAGAATACATAAATCACGGATAAAAACTTCTAAGCTAAGAACATATAATTAATATCAAGATAAACTCTTCCCTTAGCCATTAATTTCACGCGCCAGCAGTGCGCTACGAGTGGTTACTTATTTTAAAAGTCTAAAAGTTAGAAGTAACAGATACACAGAATAAGAAATAATCACTTATTTTAATGCATGTACGTTTTATCTTTTATCATTCTGTACTGTGACAATCAAATGCACAATTATTTCGCACATTATCACACTCCTACGTGTTTAGACACTATCGTGTCATCCTCAGGGAGCCTGTAATCAATACCTTGCCAAGTTTCACAAGTATTTCAAATGAAGTTGTTGGTAATGCAAATTAAAATTTAATGATAATTTGTGAAATAATTGTGCATTTGTCGGTCGTAGTACAAAATAAGAAACAACCGCTCTTTGAGAGCAATATGCTGAAAATTTCTGTTTTAATACGCCACTGCATTAAAAGACAAAACAAGCCCCGTCTCAAGGCAGTCTAAATGCAATAAAGACTTTATTTTCTTTTTCGCATGGGCCGGTGGGTTGGTGTTGTGTTCGAAACCATTTTGACTGATTTATTATACAGTTTTAGAGCTCTGTTTAATATTGCACTGACTCCTGTGACATACGGAAATTTGATTATCGAACATCCTTCATATATAAGATATAAAATATGTGCTTTACTCTTTTCTGCCATTTCTTCCCAAGAGTCCCCCCCCCCCCCCCCCCGTAATACCCCTCTCCAGTTTTCCCCTACATTTTCCCCGCAATAGTTTTTCTTCATGGTTTTTGTTTGTTCTTTTTTT
>Ga0123352_10000987_pt1 | contig 36604 bp, 31 predicted proteins | sample TergutLab28metaG_FD_89700 | JGI IMG/M metagenome (GOLD analysis project Ga0123352, IMG submission 89700) | Labiotermes labralis P1 segment gut microbial communities from Petit-Saut dam, French Guiana - Lab288 P1 | ecosystem: Host-associated > Arthropoda: Insects > Digestive system > Gut ... | reverse complement strand
TTTGTGTTTTTCCAAGCCAAAAAATGTATTGTGTCGCACGTGCTGGGAGCTGTCACCTTCAAATTTATTTACATGTATTTAATCAGTAAGTGTAGATTTCACATGATGTATCTATGCAAAGAAAAGTTTTTTGCTGTATTGAATTGGGTGTTACAGGATCCTGAGGACCCTTATAAAATATATATTTACAATTTATGAACTATAAGAACTATATTAGTATATAGATTCATTGTGTGGGCAATGCAGCATCATAGGACATGTTTCAATATTGCTGTGTGTGAGTGTGTGTTCTATGCTACTTAAACGTTGGTATGTGTACATATATCGTGCTATGTATTTACGTAAAGGAACAGATTAATTCTTGGTTTGAGAGTGTGGTAGATCGTACGGCCCCCTTGTGCAACTGCATGCTGTACACTAGTGCTTTACATGAAAACATGAAGTTGGGCTGGATGAGTGGCAGACCAGAAGGTGGCTTGCATTGTAATTGTAATGAATTAATACCTGTAAGTTTTAATTTCTTTTCTCTCCACCAGTGGAATGTTCTCTTTAGTTCATGCAAGATTTGCGTATTAGTGCAACAAGTGTAGCCGTGTGCTTGTACCTTGATGGGTGTTGCAGATTAATTAATAAAATTTGTGTTGAGGGAACAGGAGTGAAGTTTTCAATTTTCATTTTGGGCACAGTTGAAAACAGTTGTATTAATTTATCTCAGTAATTAACCAACTTGATGCACAAAATTTTTGTTTTACAATAAGTTTATTTCATGCCTCTACATGTTTCGAGCACATGTGCTTATCATGAGGAGGTCAAAATTGCATTACACAGCCTCTGGTATCATCACGCCTATAGGTGGCCGTCTCGCGCACAGGTTGTGTGCAAAACGTCAAAAAAAAGGTTGTATTAATGTTAGGTGTATTGGAGACTGGTGAAGGAGCAGTCTACTTTTTTTCTGTATTATTCTGTCAGATTGTATACAGCCAAGAAGTTACAGAAGTAATTGTAGGGTTTATCAGGCTTCATGTTGGAATTTCCTGTAACACTGTCAGTGGCAGCTGTCATAGATCGTCTTTCGTTGAATCTGTCTGTACCGATAGAATATAAATGAGATTTGAGTAGGAGAGTCTATTTAAAACATATAGTGAACTATATTACTAGAGAGATTCCCCAAAACACAGACATCAACCACAGGAAGAATGAGGTGTCTTAAAAAGTTGTAAATGTCTTGTTGTGTAAATTGTTTAACAGGTTCGTGAGACACAGCAGTGAGGGTTCATGTCATATGGGATGTGATGCTGTTTTGGGTAAGGGGTTCCTGACATTTGTATGGAACCTAGGGTCAGGTAGTTCATGACTGATTAATGCATGCATATGAAGGCAGTGCGTTTATTTGAAATGTCATGGAACCACTCGCACATTGACGCATCCTATCCCAGACATCCTGAATCCTCAGAAACTGCTGTGAGAACCTGAAATGCCATATAATATTTGAAATTATTATTATGATGTGGCAAAGAAAATTTTTATGGATATTTATTTGTGCCTGTGAGCAAATGTGTCAGCTTGGTAACACCCATACGTGAAAGATGTGTAGAGGCACACAGATGTCTCCTGAAGGATGTTCTGTCTTGAGCAACAAGCTGATGAGATTTGAGAATTACTACACTTGTTAGGTAGCGTGTGCCTGCATAAGTGTGAGTAAAAGGATAGAAGTTTGGGCAACATATCCCAGGATCACATTCAGAATTTGAAAGACTGTGGCTGCAAGTCATTTAGTAGAATCTCTTAACTTGGAAGGATAAAAGTATTTATTCCAGATAAGGTACCAGCTGTCCTGAAAGTTACTTCTTTGAAGTTATTCGTGCATTTCAGGGACGCACTACATTATTAATGAATCAGTCCATAGTTTGTGAAATGTGTACTGACTAGGGTAGACAACAATTTGAAACAGTTGTTACTTTCTAATGGTGGTTGACTTTAAACAGATAAGTGTTTCCCTCGAATGTGCAACCATAGTAAAGGAGATTTTAGTGCATCATGTTTATTTTTCATGTGGTAAGAATGAGAGCTACTAGCCAAAGCCATAAGTTATATTCTTCAGTTTTGTGCTTCAACATACTGTGTTAGTAATGACTCTGACTGAGGGTTACAGAAAGACACCAGAGTTAACAAACGAGTGTGACTCGGTCTTTTTCAGCTCATTTTGATCATTTGATTAGTATCCAGAACTTATGAAATGTTGTCTCTTGAAGACAACTTGATGTGGTCACAAGCTTTCATTATTCATTTAGTAAACAGTTAAGAATTTTAATTTCGTAGTCCAAGCCTTATTCAGTATTTCACCTGTTACATTATTCTCAGTATTCTGAATTTATTAATTGTCAAATAACTCTACTCAGTGTGGTTAGTTTGTAATGCACCATACCTACAGCAGTCAATCAAAATTTTTTTATGAAAGACAGCTTGAGTGAGATGAGAGTGAACTGCACAGTTGGAGGAGAATGGGGGGAAGCTGACTTGCCAGGCATGTGGTGTGGTTCCAGTTTGTCAGAACCAGTCATGAATAGCTGATACAGTGGTATGAAAATGGGTGATGATGGAAGGTCAGAAATCTCTCAAAGATTGAGGTTCACAAGGATTAAGACTCTGCTGTTTGTCGCACTTAGGATTATGAGGTTTCTGCACAAGCCTGTTGGCCCATAATTAGAGAAGAACGGTTTTGGAATTGTGTGTTCCCTTCCTGAGGTGTGAGGATGGGGTGGGCAGTCAGTAGATGCCTCCTCACACTTTCACATAAAGACGAACATCCGGTTTCCAAATGTGTTATTGTTTTGCATGATTTCAGGCTTCAGCTGTAATGTCAATGAGATTACAGCTCTTCTGGGATTTTATGCAGCATATATTGGTAGCTTGTTACTGATGTTGGACAACCTATTGGTCCCATCTTCAAGAGTAAAGCAGTCCAAGAAGAATGCTGGGAACACGTGCGTATGCAGTTGCGTAGGGAATGGTGTGGGCAATGAATGGTCCTCAGAGAACGTGATGCCAGCCAGTAGGGTTAGTGGAATTCTTGGACTGCTTGACCCTTGAAGATTGGCCTGGTAGGTTGTCCTGAAATGTGGGCATCAAACTCCAAATCTACACTGCATAAAATCCCATAACAGCAAAGATCTTGTGTTACTATTTTAATACAAAATAATATTCAGAGTCCATAAACTTGATATTTGTAAGAACCCCTTACTTGTACTTGGTTCATGTCTCAATAATGGACTTCAGCTTTAGGTAATTATTTATGTGCATGAATATATGTTCATTTCATGTCTTAATAAAACAGATACATATATATGTCCATTGTGTCACCCAAAAATAAATTTATCTTGATATACATATGAAATTACAGTCTCTCAGCAGTAATAATTCCATTACTTTAACACAGGCACATGCAGAAATACCTATGTGTGCTTTTATTATGGCAGTGTCTGTGACGTTTTGGAATTGTCACAAATAATGTGAACAGTCTGGAAATGTGACACCATGTAGTTTCATATATTGAGTTCACTTGCCATGGGAACCCCAGATTTCACAGTCATAATTATGTGGTAATTCCAAGTGTCAGTTACTTTTGCTGTGATGGAAAGTGGTTAGAAGTAATTAGTTTTTGGGTCGCAGTTGTAAGCCTGGTCTTATATTTTGAGTTAGAGGGTGTGATTGAAGGCATCTACTGCTCTTTATGTCACATCCTGAAATATTTCACATTTGGAGCATGTGCTACAAAAATCTAGGAAATGGGTCTCAAGTTGCCCACCACTTCATTTTATACAGCCCTGTTGCTGGTCTTATTCCTATTAAAGAATGTCACCTGGCTCAGTATCAAACATTTTTCATTAAAACTGTGGTAAGAGATCAGAACAGTTTTGTATCCACATGCAATAATGTGCAACATGCATAACTAATGAGATGAGAATGCAGTAAATTTTCAAAATTTAATCATTAAAATATGTGTTGATTTTGTTGTTAAAAGTATGAATACATAATGGTGTGTTTAATGTTAATGAAAAGAAACTATTCTTAAAATGGTGGGCGGCCTGCCTTACATTTCAAAATTGCCCATTTGGCCTGCATCCTATTCAAGTTCGAGAGTTTTGTTTTGGTGATAATGAATTGCCAGAAATGAAGTTATGAAATGAGAACATTGTCCTATGCATGTCATACAAAATTAGAAGGTTACATTATGAGACAAAACTTACTTATAAAATTTAAGCCATGACAAAAATTTGTATCTTTTAACATCAGACTGTGTATGTCCATTGAATGTTTCACTACCAAATTTAATATTGTACATTTTCCTTGCAACCATATTAAATATGTTTCATACCAATTTTATAAAAGAATTGAGATTAACTTTTTGTATATATATATACTTCTGCACTAAATCTTTGGCCCAAATTAATTTTGGTCCACACTGGTCAAATAGGGCTTCTTTCGTGAAACCCAAATTTAACTTTAGATTTCTTCAAATTATTGTACCCTGGATTTTTACACCATGGAGTATAAAGCATCACCTGAGAAAAATTCAGTCACCCTGAGGTTCTACATTTGAGTGACACCAGCTTTGAATACATGAAAAACTTATTTCCAGTTTATTCATACAAATGTGTGGTGCATGATACAAAATATATACATACTTCTTAATACATAACTTCATATGTCAAAATCTCTTATAGCATCTAGCCTTATATTATACAAAACACAAAAGTAACATATGACATTTTGTGTGGGAGTGACAGAAGATTCCAATTCCAAAACACAGTGTATGTTGTAAGCTAGTGGATAATTGGTACTGAGAAACATAATTCAGTCCTAAGAGGGCATGCCGGCGTGGTTTTGCTGTCAGGAGATAGGTATTTGAAGCTTGAAAGGTAAACAGCTCTTTTGAAGTTGTATGCACTGTTTAAAAAAGCCTTTCCTCAAACCGACTTAGGAAGAACGACCCCCCCCCCCCCCCCAATCTCATACTTTGTACAGATAATGAAAAGAGGTGTGAAATAACGTGTAATAACGTAAATTTGTTTTAAAATTGTAGGAATTTGGCTTGCAGCACTTCTCGTGCAAGGAATGGGATATGCTAAAAATGGGTGATCGGTCTTGTCACGGTTTATTTCGCGTTTCAAAACATAACGAAGAAATGTGTGCCACCGTCTCAATTCAGTTGTCACCAACTTCCCAGCAATATTGGCCATGGGACAAATGTAGTAACAGAATGTTTGAAGGAAAAACAGCATAGAAATAGTCAATGCAAACAACAAAAACTTTGGTAGTAGGAAGCGGAACTTCTCTAGATTGGTGCCTCTTGGCTGAATACACCGAAACAATTTGAAAAGATGCCTCTACTCCCTAGTTTCCCCCCCCCCCCAAATATGCTGTATAGCTTTCCAGGAAAGTGGAAATCACAAACACCTGCAAGTCAATTCGCCACTCTGCAAGACGTACATAAAGACCTAACTTCCAAAGCACGGTGGTAACTATTACGTATCGCCTACTTTAACAACTTTGCACATTGTGCATGTGTCAAATGACGCTCGGTACACACATCATATACCGATTGATCTGTATTATGCATGGCGAACCTCTTGTCTAATAGGTACGAGATAAGACTTTATTATGATCAATACAGAAAGAATGCTAGTCAAAGTTCCATTTTGCAACATTGTTGACCATCATATGAATTTAACAATTACTGCTGGAAACTTCAGCCTCGGTATCACGGACCACATCATGGTACCATGGATCAAACAAAGTAGGCAACATCGACCACGATGTCTTCGTGTACGCATTTCCCCTGCAGAGTGCAGTGTATGGCGATGTGTTCTGGACGCAGCTCTAATGTGTGCTTTGAACGACCAATCGTAGGTGAGTGTCTTGCACCTTTGATTGGTGCCACTCTCTGTTAGGTTGACGGTAATGTTCGAATCGTCATTTCGAGTAAAAACACTCAGAACGCGGAATTTTTATTAGCACTGAGTCGTAAAAATTTCCGTGTACGTTGATCTACATGATACGGCAAGCCCATGTACTCGACAAGGCGATCTGGAGTCTGTTTCACCTTGCTCCTGTGGTGAAAATCCTTCGGCTAATTGAATAGAGGTTATGTCAGTTTTGTGCTCGAAGTTTTGATGTAAGAATTGTAGGACGATGACAGCAGTAGAAGGTAGCGATAATTTTACTATGTGAGAGCAATCACAAATTTACCCTAGTTTCGTATTATAAATGGAATCATGTTGCCAGTAAACACTTGTGTTAAGTCAGAAAGATGGGGTTCGAAGTGCAAGATACTCGTTTTCGTGATTATCCTCTAGTATAACACAATCGTATAATAACATAAGGGCGTGACTGTTTTATTTAAATGACGGAAATTTCAAACCGGAGGTTCTGTAAGAAAGAATGAAATATATTACACCTGAAGACCATCTATTGTGTCATAATTTGAATCTGTCACGGTTACTAAATTTAGTAAAATTTTCTCGAGCTGGCAGCTGCGTCGTTTGGTTAAATGGCGAGTGCACCAACGTTTCGGGAACCGTCTTTTTCCTCATCAGGGATCAGTTCCCTGATGATGAGGATAGAGATGGTTCTCAAAACATTGGTGTGCTTGACATTTAACCACCTGACGTGCCTGCTAACCCGAGGAAATTTTATCGAATCTCTTGTGTTGATAGTAGCCCTGTGGTCTGTTAAGTTTACTCTCTGACTGTAACAGTGACTCTTTTGATGTAAGTAGGAGAAAATGTTGCTGAAACATGATGCTAGCCACATGCAGCATAATAGTACCAAAAAGTTCCAATTATCCACCAAGATTTAACCCCCATGTGCTTCCATCTGTACCCCTTCATGGTACATATAAATAATACTATAAAGCAAATATTTTGCCTTCCAGATGTCAGAATTCTGCCCACTCTGTCTCTCCAAAGGCCGAAAAACTGTCTTGAAGTATTTTCAGATCAATTTATCAGAAACAACCAGGATGTGTGCAGATGCCAAGGTAAGCATATCAGTGACTCTTTGTATTGGACCCATCTGAGTAGTTGCCACCCCAACCCTTTCAACTGAGGATGAAAACATGAAATTTCTGCTCCATGGGCCTTCTGGTGTGAGCCTAGCAGCAACAATGTCATACCAAATTTAGCTACATTTAGTAGAGAGCTATATTTAAGTGTTGGAGAGCTCAGGCACAGAGTGATCTGGTCACTACTTTTCTCCGGTGTGGTACTATTGTTGTAACACTGGGGAATTTCACAACATTTTTAACGTATATCTAATTATGTTCAAACAATCTTGAGAAAAGGAGAAATTATGTACAGTTTGCCCATTGTTTAGTGATTCAGAAAGAGAACTGAAACTATATTTTGGTGATATTCTTTGTATTTTCAGTGTCCATATCCATTTGGGTTGACATATACCGATACCTTTATACAGCAGATTGTCATGGACATGTTCAAAGATGACAGCATCAAGTTGGACGTGGAATCTCTCCAAGAGCCAGGTACTACTTTATTCCTAATAAACCTTTCAGAATGCACATTTTAGTGTTTTGCTTTTCAGGCCATGATAGTCTGGACTGTGACATCGTGAACTTTTGTCGGTTCAGAGAAAAATTGCAAAGGTATATACTGCCTTTGTTCCCCCTCTGGCCCTTCATGGCCTGTTCTGGGGCGAGCTTTACCTTTACCTTTATAGTGCGTCCACCTCCACAGTTTAGTGAGTGGTCTAAGGATGTTACTTCAGTCTGGAAGATGGAAGCGGTGTGTTCCTGTGAAACACTGGTATCCAGTTACAAGTAACTAAGATTGCTGTTGGAACCTATCTTAAGACTTTCACTTTATATTACATTTTGATTTTTCAATGGAGGGGAGCAGGTTACCTCTATTGTCTTCTCCTTGGCTTTATGGCCATTCTTTTCGTTTTCATTCCTTCCGTATGACTGTACCACCTGGACACTGTTTTCTGGGTTTATTACTGATGAAGTAATGCCCATTCCTTTCTGTAATGTATAACTCATTTCTTTTCATGCTTATTTTAAAGCACAGAAAGTAGCTGATGCTCTTTGTGTTAATGTGACTTTTGTCACAAAATTTACTTATCTGGAATGTATGATTTTAGTGATAGAATATTTGTTATTTAAATTTGGGTCTGTTCACACTTAGTAAAGTACTTGGGCTTGGTATATTCCACCATGTATTTAATGTATTCATGGTTTACTGATGTAGTTTATTTATTTTTTGATGGATTAAGACTGGTTATGTTTAAAGATTATTTATGTGACTTTCTTAACCTGCATGTGTGAATTTAAAGTGCAACATAACAGGATGCACTGATTTTTTCATATCATCCATCATGACCCTGCATAACACTTATAACAAGTGCATGAAACATAACAGCAAATGAAGAATCTCATGCTCCTATATTCAGGATCACATTTTGTGCAGAAATGCTGCTTATTCCGCAGTAGCAGAACTTGCCAATTCAGTACTGCTAATACCAAAGTCTGCTATTTGACACCTGTTGGACACTATCTTTGTCATTCCCATCCACCCAACTGTCATCCTTATAACGAGTTCCCACGTACCCCTTCTCCTTGATACTTCACTTGGGGGGTTTTCATAACAGCTACCCACTAAACTTTCTAAGCACAGAATTTCTCTGTAATCTGAACCGGGGAACGCGGTAGCACAGTGGTTAAGGTGCTGTGCTACAAATTGGAAGGTCGCTGGTTCAATTCCAGATGGTCTCATTGGAATTTTTCATTGACATAATCCTTCTGATCGCACTATGGCCCTGGGGTCGACTCAGCCTCTAACAGAAATGAGCACCAGGAGTATTTCCTGGGGGTAAAAGCGGCCGGTGCGTAAGGCTGACAACCTTACCACTGTCCTGGGCCATTGTCACGTAATCTGGGAACCTTAACTTCCTGGAACCCTTGGGCACTTCGGGCCTGTAATGGGACTGATTTACCTTTACCTAATCTGAGCCACCTGTCCAGCTCATTGAAACCTCTTTTATTTCATTACTAAATGAAATGTATGAGGTTTGTTGAAACAAAACCTGTATGGAGAATTTTCTGCATGAACGAGTATAGTACCCACAGACAATAAAGCAGCATTCCCTCTCTACACCAGTTGATGGATTTTGTTCACAAGAAATACTCTGGGCTGCTGCAAAATCCCAGCCTTTATGTTTTTGTTCAACCAAAAACTATGACTTTTTAGTGTATTTTTGAGGGTTTTAAGCACATGGAAGGCAGACAATGAAAGGTCCAATTTGTATGAGATGCTACAGCACTTCTCACTGCATGTGTTCTGGACATTTCAGGCTTTGTTGTGTGACATGATGACATCCGCTTTGAGCATGCTAAAATGCTGATGGCAATGTGAACATTTCTGTAAATTCCACAGTAGCACTGTGTGTTATGTTGATGGGGTATGAAGAAAGGGCTCTAATGATGGGTTGGGGAAAATCATTAAAGCTTCAGTGCTGTATTAATCCAATATCAGTGCAGAGAGCCCTTCGTGGTTGAGGGCCATATGCTGATGTGTCATTGGGATGATTGCTTCAGTAACTATCGGGACTTTTGTAACAGACTGTGTCCCTCCATTCAAGTTCACTCTTCCAAAATTTTGTATTCTGACAAGCCCTCATACAAATCACAAAGCTTCACACACCACAGGAATTGTTTTGATATCTTTTATAGATGCCAACCATCCCCCCCCAAAAAATCACTGTATCACCTATACAATTTGAATGCTTCAGTTTTGGTTTTCTTCTTGTTGCAGTTCCATTGCAGCCCTTACACAAAATGAATGCAATCAAAATTGAGCCAGTTAAAGGTGCCAACTTGCCATGTACCAGCCAATCACTAATGCCTGAAGAAAATGAAAATATTTGTGATTTAATGGGCTTGATTGAATCTGATGGTTTCTCCAATGAAATTGTTGAAGGCATGGACTTTAATTCTGCTGCAGAATTTGAAAGTTTATTCAAAAGCCTTGTGGAAGAGGTAGGTCTTAGTAACAGCCAGAAGATATTATTGGATCATGACACTGGATTATCTGCAGCCAGTGACTCAAACCTGAATACTGGATTAACAATAAAGAGTGACTCAAACCTGAATAATGGATTACCAACAGACAGTGACATGAGACTGAATAATGGATTAACAGCAGCCAGTGACTCGAACCTGAATACTGGATTAACAACAGACAGTGACTCAAACCTGAATACTGGGTTAACAGCAGCCAGTGACTCGAACCTGAATACTGGATTAACAACAGACAGTGACTCAAACCTGAATACTGGATTAACAGCAGCCAGTTACTTGAAATTCAATACTCATTTACCAACAGGTAGTGACATAAGACTAAATAGTGCATCATCGGTAGACAGTGACTTGAAAGTGAATGCTGGTTTATTAGGAGACAGTGACTTGAAGAAACTGAACACCACATTGTCAACAGACAATAAATTGAAGACACTGAACACTGGGTCATCAGCGGACAGTTTTCCTTCCAGAGCTGAGGGGAGAACACTCAAGGATGTTGAGATGGAGGTTCAACTGAAGCCTTTGTTGGCAGACATTGAGGAAAAGAATGATAATATTTTTGCAGTGACTGAATCATGTGCAAAGTATGCTGAGTCAAGCAGCTCTTTAAAAATCACTGCTGGTAAATATGAAGTTCCACCTACTTCAAACCAGAGTCAGGAATTGTCTGTGACTTCATTGTATGACATATCAAAACACACTGGCACCACTGCTGCAGGGCGGTCATTACTAAACAGATCTCCAGTTCCTGCAGCAATGACTGTGCAAGCTCTAGATATTCTACAGGATTCAGCAGGCTTGGAAACTGTAGCCGCTGCTGCATATGATGATCCAGGAACAGGTGACGGAAAAATGATCATCTCTGTACAGTCTGACACAAAAGGGAAGATTGAAATGAGCAGTTCTAATATAATGGTGTGTGATTCAACTTCGGCAGAAAAACCATTTGGGGTTCTGAGTCATGAAATTTCACATTCAGTGACAAATAATGATAATGTTTTAACCGAAAATAGAACAGATATTATATCTGCAGAAGTTGGTACACCAGAGTTGACACCATACACAGCGATAGACAGAGGGGAGCATTCATGCACCAGTGTAAGGGATGAAAATGCCGTTGCAGCTTTACCAGAATTGTTGAGTGTTGCTGTAACATCCTGTTCCTTAGGAGCTGCTGATAAAATTGGTAGTGAAAAAAAAGAGAGTGATGGGATAGCAGAAGTTGGTGCACCTTTGTCCATAGCTTGCACAGACCACTCATATTTAACAGTAAGAGATGAAAATGGGAGTGCTGTGACTAAGCATTCATTTGTCTCAGAAAATTCAGTTCCAGTAACGGTCGACATTGAGAATACAATCCATCCGCTTTCTGTACCAAATACTGACAGCTTGAATGTTGATATCTTGAGTGTGGCACTAGATGATATATATGTGGTAGAAAATGCGAAAGTTTCATTGTGTGATGATGCAAGTATGTCCTCAGGCACTGAAATTAAGGAAACCATGGTCAGAGAGTTAAATCTGGAGACAAATTCATCTACAGCAAAATATATGTTTCGAAAAATGAACAGTATTGCAGGTACAAGCCAGCAGAACTTAACAGCATGTGCAAGTATTGAAGTGACAGTGACAGATTCAGGTCAAGCAGTGACTTCAGGAGTGCCCATAATGCTAGAGAAGTTAATGTCCGAAGGAAAGTCACACGCATCGCAGACAAACTCTGCACCTGGCATCACAGCTGAAACAGCAAACTTGAAGTCAGATAACACGTGCATGGAACAGTATACAGACACAACAGTCTTTGACATGAATATTTTAGAGAGGCTGCCTGTCACAACTAAAGCTAGACACAGTGTGACCTCAAGAAGTAATTGTACAGGGATTAGCTGTCCTCAGTCTCCAGTAGTTAGTTTAGGTCTGCAACAAAAGGAAACCATAAATAGAGCTCATATACAAAAGCCAGAGTTGTGTTCTCAGAGTAGGGCACAGTGTGTAGGAATGAACATAAACAGTATGTTGGATCTGAATGGCCGCCAGTATAGTTGTAGCACTTATGTGAAAAATGAGGGTTGTCTCACAAACTCTCAAAGGCCATGTGGGGCGGAGGTTAAGAATGGATTATTAGTAGAAAGTCAAAATCATGTAGCCCCTCAGACTGTGAGAATAGGAGACAATTTAAATTCGTGTGTTGTCACATGCAGGGACAGTGTGCCACTTCCTAATTTAAGCAAGTTGGAGCAGAAAGTAGTGTCTGCCACATATGTGAATCCTCATGTTTTGCCGACGTGTCCGCCATGTCAACAGAACTTGAACAGTGTGCAGCCCCTTTTTTCTGATTCTTCAGCAGCAGTTAGTCAGAAGGGGGTCAAGCATCACATGACCACACCCAAAGCAGAAAAGAACAAAAGAAGTGCCATATGCACTTCATCAAGAACATTGTTATCCAAGCCAAATGATGTAAAATTATGCAATACCCAACAAAGCAAACTGAATGCAAAAGAAATGGCCATTAATAAAATCAGGAGCTATTTACAGTCACATACTGCATTTCCAGACAGCAACAAAGACAAGTTTTCTGGTTTCATTTTTGAGAAACCTTTTGTAACAGAAGGAAATTTGAGACCATGCTCTAAAAAGAAGAAAATTTCAAAGACTGAAAGGCTCCCAAACGGAAGGAAAACACATTCTGAGCAGAATGAATTATTACTGGCATTGAAAAACAATCCACATCCTGATCGTTCGAACTGTAACTCATCCAGCACTGGTTCCAGCAACAGCATTACAATGTTGGTAAACCATGGCAGTGTTGAAGATATTACAATTGAAAATACAAATGTTGCAGATAATGTGTGTGTTAAGAACAAATCTGGTGATGGCAATCTGGATTGGCTTCAGCAGTTGCTGCTGTAAGACTAATTTTAATACAGTTCCTATTTGTTTTCCATGTAAGTGAAGGCATATTTAGAAGTAGTGGAAAATTATAATTTTGTACCATTTTGTAAACATTTTGTGATTACAGAGATGAAGTTTTGTCATCAACAAAGTTTGACTGATATGTGATATGGTGTACAATTTTACTGATTGTTAAAAATACCAGACTTGCAAAATACAGTAACTGTACCGATGTCATGCAGTGAAGTCGCATAAAATGTGAATGATTCTCAAGGCTCTTTCTGTCTGCTGTTGTATTATCTTGGATCCTCTCTTGCCCCTGTCCCTAAACACAAAGCTGTATGTACATGGTGAAGGTTGTCATTGTCAACATTAGTATGATCAAATAGCTGGATCTGAGGGAAATTGTGGTAACCATGCTGGAGATCCCTTCCAACCACTGGCCTCTTAGACACACTCATCAGAGCTGTGTAGGTATTTGGCTGGCATTTTATTATGTGATGTAACTGATTTGACCTGCCATAAAGTCACGCATGTATGAACTGTGCATAAATACTCATATCATGACAGTATTTGTGTTTGCATTTATTTGCATCCATGTTGTCACAGCTAGTATCATTGGACTTGTCCAATTTTATACAAGTATAATACAGCACAACTATAAATAATATATATAAACTATTACCACAGAACAAAGGTAAATTTCACTAAACTATTATAGAAGAATGAAGGTAGATATGTACGCAAGTGCAATTTGTTACTATTGTACCCTCACAGTTTGCAATACTAAATTCCCTCAAAGTGCAAAACTTCTTCAATTGTGTAACATGAATTATGTTAAGAGGAAAGTTTTCACTTCTCTCTTGAAACCTTCATGATTGTCCAATTGTTTGATTTGTATTGGTAATTTATTAAATAATTTAATGCCCACGTTTGTCAAACTTCTCTGATACAAGATGGTACTGCAGTAGCGTATGTGTGAATCAGATTTATTTCTTGTATTATGACCATGTATTCCAAAGTCTTGTTTTAAATTCCCTCAATACTTTTTTATAAAGCACGACACCTCCAAAATATACAGTGAGGCCAGTGTTAGTATTTGCAATTACCGAAATAAGTGCCTACAAGATTCACGTTTATGTACACCAGTAATTAATCGAATCACCTTTTTCTTTAGCTGATATATCTTTGCAGAACTGGAAGGGTATGTAGTCAAACACAACTATGTCAATTAAGATGTTTTAATGACTATTACTAGACAACTAGTTGTCTGGTAATAGTCATTAAAACATCTTCATTGACATAGTTGTGTTTGACTACATACCCTTCCAGTTTTCACACACACAACGGGGATGACACAGTTCCAAATATCTTTACAGATTTCCCCTGTCCACCCCAAAACATAATTCCCTACCTTAAGCTTGATTGACAATATGCAAAGTAAATGCTCCATATCATCTGGGTAACGTGAAATTCCTTAAAGATTTAATCATATAACAGATTTTACTTAAACTTGCACGTAAGGACTGGATATGAACATGCCAAGCTGAGGTCTCCATAACAAATAGTCTTTACAGTTTTAATTCTGAACTGTATGCGATTTCATTGTTATTAAATATATTGTGAGGTCTACTAGGATATCTATTTTGGTGGGAGTAAAGTGATATAGCACTTGTTTTATCAATATTTACTATAAAATCATTCTTGCAAAAACCTAATTATAATTGTTGCATAACAAATTTTATGTTGAAGTCCCTTTTCCCCCTTATCAACAACAAGTATATTAGTATCATTAGCATACAAGACAAAATTAACTCACTGAAAAACCCGTGGCAAGTCATTAATATATAAAAGAAACAGAAGGGGCCCCTGGATCAAGCCTTGAGGTACGCCATGTAAATTTACTCTAAACGAAGATGAATATCTATTCAATGTGGCATTCGTACCATCGGTTTGTGTTAATGAGACATATTGTGTGCACTGCGACAAATAGGACTTAAACCACAAATTTGAAATACCCCTAACACCATAAGACTCTAGTTTTTACAACAGGATATCATGATTTATAACACCATAAGCTTTGGTAAGATCAAGAAATATTCCTGCCACATGTAAATTGTTGTCCAAAGCTTGGTGAATATTTTCTATAAAGGTGTGACAACCTGTTTCAGTAGATTTAATTCCTAAAACCATTTTGTTCATCTGCTAGAATACTGAACTTTTAAAGAAAGAATAGTAACCTATGAAGTGCCAAAGTCCTAGAAAAAGTAGAGCTATACTTCCACTTGCCCTAAGGGCCTTCATGGCCTATAAAAAGAGCAAAAACCTACCTTGTAACCTATGATACATAATCTTTTCCAATATTTTATAAAATACTGAAGGAACAGTTATAGGCCTGTTATTCTGAATATCTAGTTTATCACCCTTTTTAAAAAGAGGTCTAACTTTTGCTATTTTTGTTAAATATGGAAAAATTCCAAATTTAACAGATATTTTTATTAAAATATAACCAACTAATTGCACCAATATATGATTCTAAAGTCTTATTTACACATTAAAACATGTCACTTGGTTAAGATACTTCCTACAACTCCTACATGTTACAGTCTGTCAAGACCATCTTCAGGGAGTTTTGTTTTGCCTGAAATACATGAAAATAAAATAAAAAATTTAACATATATGTTAATAATATATGTGTAAGGGTTTTTTTTTATACATTTCCCATTTACCACAAATTCAGGAATTTCATCAAACGCAGCAGAGGACTTCCCCTTTACGGTATTTATAACATTCTCAACTTCATTTTCAGTAACCGGAGAAGTATGAGGTAGTAAGAGTAACTGACTTGGGTAGTGTCTGTTCGGCAGCCGTGTTTGGGAGTAGAAGTGCTTGTAGTACACATTTTGAATCGTGTTGTAACGTTTTGACATTTGTTATGTGTGGTTTAGTTCCAAAATACAGCCAGAATATTAATTTGGCATTATATTCGCTGTGTATAATGTCAGCTGTATTAATTGAAACTGTATGATTATACAACAGTCTTAGTATAACTTCAAAAGTAACCAAAGACGTATTGAAATTTTTACACTGAAGACAACGGAATGGGACACGCATATGTTTATGGCTCTGATATCAGTTTCTAAAGGACGCCAGGGATGTGAATTTTCTCCGACTCATAATAGAGCACCAATAATGTCCGATACTCTGTGGGAAGACAGAGAAGTCAGATTTGACATTCCTTTATAGTAAGTATTATCCTCATCTTACATAATTACGCTACCGGCTGGCAGCTTCGTGTTTCGAAGTGCGGCACGGGCAGGACATTTTTCTCTTGTCCAAAAGGCCCAGCCCCCCCTGGTGTATTATAGTGCCGTAGCCGATGTAGGGCCAGGCGGATATAAGTTCACGTGTTTCTGATATTCACACAGACTGATAAAGATCCTTTGGACATACGAACAAAAACTGTACCTCTGCTTTTAGTATCATGTGTTGGCCCTGAAAAAGTGCCGGTTATGCACGAGTGTAACGAGTTCTCGCGCATCTTTTCACGTGTTCACTATATTTCAATCCAAAGGAGCATAATGTTCCTTTCGTTTTGCTTGATTTCACTTTGATATTACACTAGTTCAGGAATGCATAGTTCCTTCTTTAATATAAAAGTAGGATGGCATAGGTTATTTTAGGTTAGGTTAATTTCTTTGTGATAGTTCATGATCACACAGGTTTGGCTAGTTGATTATTTGGAGTAGCATACAGTAGGTTACCTCATGTTGCTCATATTGATGGCATCATTCCTCCTCCTGATAATGTTGTACACTAGTTCTGCCATATAGTCTGAGCTATTGACTGTATGGTTACATAAACCATAAGGTGCAATAACACCAGTGAAGGATCGAAATAACACATGTACATTATGCTGTATGTACTTTATTGCAGTCAGATGAAAATGAGACCTGGGGAGAAAATATTGGATAAACTAGACTCTATTGAAGATACAAAAGGAAATGGTGGTGATAAAGGTCGCTTGGTGATAACAAATCTCCGAGTTATGTGGCATTCATTTGCCATGCCAAGAATCAATTTGTGTAAGTAGAGTTTAAATCACCTTAAACCTTCGGGTTCCATGAAATGGGAATTTCTTGACTAGCTGCAAACCAGTTAGCTTCTCAAGAAGGACTCTGCACCATGGAGTAAGTAAGTAAGTAAGAGTTTAAATCATGTGCAACACCAGTTTCAAAGTAAAATCCTTATAGTACATTGACTAGATAGTGGGGTGTGACCCTATGTGTTTTAATCATTGTAGTTCTTGCTGTCATATTAACTTTGAATTATGGAGCTGTGGAAGAAAAGATAAGTGTGCGAATGGTGACCGTATAGTACAGATGTTTTAAGTGAAAGTACTTGCAGTTCGTGATACCATTCTGAAAGCTGTCTTTCTTTTCAGCTATTGGCTACTCGTGTATCATCACAGCGGCAACCAAAACGGTTAACTCAGTAAGTTTCTTCCACCTTAGTAACTAGCCAGCATTGACATTGTATGTTAACAGTTTTGAGGATTAGATACCTTATTGTAGCTGGTAGGTTCCAGACACTTATTACTGTCTGATGCCAGCCCTTGTAGCTACATTTAAGTAGCAATTTGTCCTTTATATTACGGCGCTTTCATAACATTTAGATTTCTGATGTAAATGTTATAATGGACCTTGTACATAGTCTATTGACTTTTTAGACACTAAAACTATGGATGATGGACAAGGTCCAAGAAAAGAAGATTGTATCTGTATGTTGTACACCATTGTCAAAACCTTACATTGTTGAATTAGTACATGTGTAGTTCACCAACACAGTGAATTTTTGTGTTTCATGTTATTCTTACAACATTTCTTTAAACATCAATAACTGGTGGTCTTTGTAATGGGGTGCAGTGTGTTTACTGTGGGATGGCAACTGGAATTTTACATATTATCACATTCAACTGGACACAGTTTATCCACTGATGATAATAAATTAAAATATAATAGAAATCTCACAGGAACAGTTACACAGTGTTGTGACAGTTTTCTCAAGAGAAAAGGTGAGGACGACACATTGGTGCACCATAAGATCTGCAAGTGTTGATGGTGATGGTAGTGGTGATACTTTCATTGGAGCTCCGGTGCTGGCGTAGTCATTCTGTCAGATGCAATTTTCCCCCCTCTCCCTGTCACTCGAGAATGAAAGGATATCCAGACTCATTCACCGTGTTCATTTTGTTGAATATCAAACAGTGCATGGAGTATGGAACCCAAGTAATGCAACATGTAGCTTACCTTCATAAGAATCCTTGTACCATGGCCAAGAACGTTTTGCACTGCTGACAGCTGGGAGGTCTACGCAATGTAGATTCTCTGTCTGTCTGTCTCTCCCCCCCTCCCTCCCCTCCATTCCTATCACTGTACCTAAGCCCATCCTTCATCTCATCCACAAATTCACTCTGAGTTGGGAAGCCATTCTATAAGCATTATGCAATAATGTGTCAGCTGTAATTTCTAAATTCTGTGTTTTGCCTGGGAGGGTGTTGATCATGTCAACATTAGTGCATTAGTGAGTAAAGCTCTCTTTTAATCTATTGTATGGGGGTTATTGTCCCACAACAGGATGCAGGACTTTTGCTTGTATATTGTACATGAGTACCAACTTTGTCAGGGGCCGGGTAGCTCAGTTGGTATAGCGACTGACTACGGGCTGCACGGTCCGGGATCAAATCCCAGTGGGGGCGAGATTTTCTGCCCATCCAGACTGGCCCTGGGGCCCACCCAACCCCCTGTACAATGGGTACCAGATCTTTCCCCAGGGGTAAAGTGCAGCCGGGGCATGCTGCTGACCACTCACCCCCTTCTAGTGCCGCAGTCATGGTAGAATAGAGCTATACCTCTGCCCACCCTCTGGGCCACACCAGGCCTGTAACGGGATAACTTTACCTTTATTTTTACTTACTTTGTCAATTGGAGCATGGGACTGTGGACCATATTACCCCCTAAAGTACTGGTGTGCACTCTTTTTGGAATGATGTATCTTTGTTTGTTTGTTTGTGTGTTTGTTTTTCTTTCTCTTTCTCTGTGTCTTTCTTTCATTCTTACGTATTCTCTTTTCATCTTTTCGTCCGTACTCATGCTCTTCTGGCAACTATACGTGAATTTGCCTGGAAATACAGAGAGTTACTTCAAGACATGTTTCCAACGACGTGAACTTAGGTGTAACAGGTCAGCCTAAAGTATGAGAGGAGTGTCTATATCTTCCACCTGAGTATACATTCACTGAAAATCTTATTGCACTGTGTAACAGCAGTTTGTTACAGCTGTGTTTTTAATCCTTCCAGCAACTTCGAGGAATGACGGAGGCACTGCACATTCTGACCAAATCAAACAACACAAGATTTGAGTTCATTTTTACAAATCTAATAACAGGGAATTCAAGACACTTCACATCTGTGATGGGGGTACACAAGTATGTAAACATTTGCACTTTACATGTAAAAGAGATTTTGATAACCTTCACGTGTGCTCAGAAAACTAGATTCTTATTTCACTAAAGGTAGACCAACTTGATGACACTTGCTTTATTATGTCAATTTATTGCCTAACATGTTTCGGATGTTAATACATCCATCTTCAGGAGCTTGCGACTACTTGGTGCGTTAAATTGACATAATAAAGCAAGTGTCATCAAGTTGGTCTACCTTTATTCAAATATCAAGAAGATGAAAGGTCCAGTACGCATAAGAACTAGATTCTTAGTTAATTTTCACATGTGTTGGAAACGGTGATGTTTGTTGTTCAAGATGCAGTTCTGGAAACATACACATCACACATCTTTAATTATTACAGCAACCACAAGTGTATGGGGAAAGTGTAGTGGACATAAATTATATGTTTTGCTTTCTCTGTAGCTTCCTTTCAAAACCCTCTTTGCTGTGTAACTATTTAATGTTTAAACAATAGTGTTGGTATTTAAATTTTAGTACGTGGTTTGTGATTAATGTATTATTTGAACAGAAAAAGATAAAATTATTAAATTAATGGCATTTTGTGGAAAATCAGAGGTTATGTAGCATGTGTTAAAAAATTAAGTAAACTTCCTTGTTGGCTAAATATATAAGATTAATTTTTAGGGACTTTTTTTTTTTATGTGAAAGCACATTGTTTGAATGTTAATGAAGTAGGTTTGAGATATTGTGAAGGACTGCACATGGGCCTGTGCTGAATTATTTTTGCTGTTGCTGTGTACCGTTAGTATCCATCATCATGTTGGGAAAAGGGAATCTAAATCCTCCTTTATAATGGTGCTGGTGGCCAAATTTTGGGTTTGTGTAATGATATTTGTGTTGAAAGAATGTGGGGTGGTCCCTTCTGTACATTGTGTGTGTGTGTCTGTACTAGTATCATTGCATGTCTGAGTAAATGGGTTAGGATCTACTTTAGGCGTGTGGCCAACGATGTTGCAGTCTGCCAAGTGTGGTGCTACCGTAGTACTGGTTGACAACTGTCTGCGTTCAGCGTGCCGTGACGGACATTCTAGACGGACTTACGTTCCCGTTTAGGCTATCTCTCTGTTATAGTCAGTGGTCTCTTTTTGAACTGAGGTAGCCATTCCACTGCCACTATGATACTGTGTAACATTCATCTACACAAAATTTTCTCACAATGTCGACCAGTACGAGACTTTGCGATCACGCTGTCTATGACTCCAGTAGCTGCCACTGTCGAGAGTAAAATATCATTATTGTCTATGATATTTGAAATGGCTCTACTATAGTACTGGTTGACAGTGCAAGAAAATTTTGTGTAGTTGAATGTTACACAGTATCATCATGGCAGTAGCATGGCTACCTCAGTTCAAAAAGAGACCACAGACTATAACAGAGACACAGCCTTATTGAGAACCTAAGTTCATCTTGAATGTCAGATTCTCATCCGTTACGGCACACTGAACGTAGACAGTTGTCGACCAGTACTGCAGTAGCACCACACTTGGCAGACTGCAACATCGTTGGCCACACACCTGGAGTAGATCCCTGGGTTATGTCTGCTGGGAATACCTTCACATCAGTTGTGAGACCTGAAGTTCTTATTGAAACGTTGCTAAAGAAACAAGTCTTCTGGGATGTGATGCTGTGTCATTGGGCTGGTAGTTTTGATGTTTCAAACAGTCAGTGCCTTCATCTTCAGCTCCCTGTAGCTGTTCTTTTTGTACTGCTGAACACAGCATCATGGCTGTGAAAACTTGAACCTTGAGCAATGAACGTTTGGTTATCACTTGGTCGTTGCTTTGTGTAATGGTGTAATATTGAACTGGCCTGTATTTCAGGGCTTATACATCCTCCAGGTTGTACCGAGAGCTTAAGTTGCGAGGAGCCATCATTCACAACAAGCAACTGAAGATCCTACCACTCGAACAGTTATACACAACTGTACCAGGGGTCTGGAATCTCTCTAGTGATCAGGTGATGTATGACAGTGCATTTTGTTCACTCCAGGATAGTTTACCCAGTATAGTCATTAGGGTACAGATGGGATGACCAAGGAACTGGAGTTTGAGTCCCAGCATGACAGAAAATCTTCTGTTCTCATTATTGACAGCAGCTGTGGATTGTATTCACCTTGCTGTCTATTAAGTACAGGGAGTTCTTAAGACTGTTAAGATTAGAAGAATTCGTAGAACTACTTGGGCTTATGTTTTACACAGAATTTCTTTTCTGATTTAACAGGGCAATCTTGGCACATTCATAATTACGAATGTTCGACTGGTATGGTTTGCAGATATGAACGAGAATTTTAACATCTCTCTTCCATACCTGCAGATATTGCGTGTAAGTAAACACATTTTTTTTTCAGTTAATTTGAAGCTGTTTGCAACTGTCAGCACAGTCATTTCGAACTTACAAGGCTTGTTCAGTAGGTAAGGTTTTCATCCTGTAACTTTTTTTTAATCATGCAATGTATTTATTGGTAGGCAGTATCCTTTGTAGCAGAGGTAACATGTAATAGACAGCACAAATGTGTGTCATATCCTGTTCAAGTGATAAATTGAGGTGCAGTATGCACTTAATGAAGACAAACTGTGTGTTTGCTATGATGGTTAGTTTCTGGCTTCTTGTTACAGAAAGCCATGTTTAAACTTGAGAGAGTCTTTGAGTGATTTATGGTGGATGAATTGGCACTGGGTTGAATGTTTACATGGGTATCTTGGTTTACTTCTGCCCAGAAAGCACATTATCATGACTGTGTTACCAGATGCGACTCATTTCTGACTGGCGCTACAGTAAGGAAGTTAAATTGTAATGCTATCTGTCTAGTTTGCTGGATGACCTGTAGAAATGACAGTTGATTGAGACTCTTATGTTTCTCAACATAAAGGCCTTGTCATTTCTATGTTAGGTGAGAATCCGTGAGTCCAAATTTGGCCCCGCGCTTGTTGTGGAATGTGTGGAGAGTTGCGGTGGCTACGTGCTGGGGTTCCGAATTGACCCGAAGGAGAAGTTGCAGTCCGTTCATAAGGAGCTGTTGTCACTGCAGAAAGTTTATGGGCAAGTGCCCATGTTTGGGGTCCAGTTCAAGGTGGGAGAACAGGTAGGTATGCTAGTCATTAACAAGGCTTCAACAGTCAAGCCATAAAATGTACACAAGACATAACGATTCTGACATATTCACTCCTCAGCAAGAATTTAGGTTCTCACATTGGTATTTCTGAAGCCTCATGTCCTTTGGAATGTGATACTTTGTCACTGGGTGAGGAGTTCCTAGCATTTTGAGGGACTGTAGTACCTTGCTTTTCAGAGTAAGGGAGTCACTGTTTCTGGACTGCTTGACGTTCAAGACGAAGGCACTATGATCTTCTGAACCATCAGAAACTACTCACTTGTCAACACAGCATCACATCCCAAAGAACTTGAATCTTCCAAAACATTTGTGCCCTGTTTTTAAGTATCCTGGAAACCATAAGGTGAAACAAAAATGTGTGTGACAGATTGTGGCCTTCAATTGCTGAGTTATTACCTAACTTAATGAAACATCAGTGATATATAGGGTACATTACTGTGAATTAAATGACTTGTGTGTGCATTTGTTGGTTGAAATTGTGGTAATTAAAATATATGGTAGAGTTATGATGTTTTTGTGATTAGGTTGGATGGATAAAATCATAGTGAACATCAGAATCCAGTTCAGTGTAATAAATGCATATTTGGTTCCAAGAACCTACAAAATGCCACAATAAAATTATGCAATAACCATAAAATGCAAGCTTTGGCAATATTTGCGACATTTTCTTTCATTTCCTGTTTTGGTCAGAATGAAGCAACAGTTGTGACATCTGTATCGTGCTCAGTTGCACAAAATCATCGTTCAAAGGCAGTTGTATGATAGGACCATTTAGAACTGATAATGGCTTGCTGGTAACTCAATTGAGGAAGAATTTCCCTAGGAAACAAGGCATTTTATGCGAATCAAGACCTATTTAAAAGTAAATTATTGACTAAGAATTCCAAGCTTTGGATGTATAAAACATTAGTGAGACCGGTGGTAACATGTGCCTGTGAAATGTGGGTACTGAAAGAAAACATAAAATCCAAACTAAGGGTATTTGAGAAGAAGGTTATAAGAAGAATCTATGGACCCACTGAAGAAAAGGATGGCACATGGCGGATTAAATGGAGTGAAGAAGTAAACAGACTGACTGGTAACAGAAACATCATAAATTATTACAAAGCACAAAGATTAGCTTGGTTTGGACACGTACAGCGTATGCCAGATAACAGCATGATAAAAAAGGTATATGAGTGGTCACCTGCATTAACAAGATCGCTAGGAAGACCTAAAAATAGATGGGAGGATGATGTAAAGAGCGACATAACAAGGATGAAAATAACAAACTGGAAGGACTGCATCAGAGACCGGACCTAATGGAAGTCACTCCTGAGAAGGCCAAAACTTCTATGAAGTTGTAGCGCCTCAAGAAGAAGAAGAAGAATGACTTGCTGGTCCACGAATTGAAGGATGGATGTGTTATTTGATGGAATGTCACAATGTTAAAAGCACTGGTTTAATCTGTGCAAAAGAGAGAGAGCAAGAGTCTGGCCTAGCTGAGAAGTAATCTGCACAATAGCAGGAAAGTGGGGGAAACTGACTCCCCAGCCACTTGGTTCGATCCCAGTTTGTTGGAATCAACATGGAAGGTCACAAGAGTAGCATTGAAATGTGTGATCACGCAAGGCCGAAGTTCCTAACGATGAGGTTCATGAACTTTGAGGCTGTATTGTACATATGTCTAGGATGGAGAGGGTTAATACACAGGGTGGTTCTTTCTGTGCAGGTTGAGTCATGTGCTGAACCATCATCTCTAAAGGAGGACATCCAGGAAATTGACAATACAGGTGACGAGCTGTCAAACGCGTTTGTGGCGTATTTTGCAGATTCTGGACACAAGAAGGACCGTGAACCTGTTTACAGTCCAGAGCTAGGATTGGCTGTTGAGAAACTTAAAGATGGCTTTACAATTCAGAGCCTGTGGGAAGTGCTGCCAATTTCATAGTGAGTTGCACCAATTTCACATTTGGTCCTTGGTCATCATATCACAGTTTGCTTACACCATTTTAATACCTTATGTCACCTTATATTGGCACACACAGTTAAACATGTTCTCTGTAGGTATTTCATGGAAACTGAAGATATTTAAGGAGGGGGATATCTTATTAATGGGTTGTCATGTATTCACATAAACATGACATCCAGATTGTGGCCTTCTGCGTCATGACACTGTGTAATCTGAAAGGTGGTTGGCATTCTTTTGGATAAACATGCTGCCAAAATTGTGGGGTAGAAGAATGCAGAGGCAATACATTGCTCCAAAGTTCAAAGTGGGAATAAGTCTTGAAAATACCTACACATTTTGTTTACTGCACTTCTCATAATGGTAAAAGTAACAAATCATGGCAGACCGTGAGACATTGACGTTATAACCGGAATGTTCAATGTAGCTGGTATGTCTTTGGGTAAAGTGCATATTTTAAACAGTGTGTGATTGTAGGCACCGCGTGTTCTTACCAGAACGTACGAACCAGTCGTGTGAGTAGATGAACTGTGCTGTTCACAGAATTAAGTTTTGGACTGTAGACAGTAGTAGGAGTTAGGTGCGTTAACATTTACAGTCAAACACAACTATATTTGTTTTTTATTATACAGGTTTTTACAACAATGACATGTTTCGGCCCTGTATGTGGGCCAGCCTCAACTCAGCTGCATACGCACACCCCCCGGTCAACATATAATTAAACAGGTTAGAAAGTGATAAAGAACAGTAACAAGGACACTGCTGGACCCTTTCTCAGCTACTTAGCGCCTCAACACATGGCGTAACCTATATTATTCTCACTGACTGTACATATTGTAGCCTAAGTAATTATACTTATATATTATATTATACCCCCTAGCATAAGAAATAATCCGTATGGGAGAAAAAACGATATCCAACCAGATACACCCAGGACCATGGTACCCCATGACATAATGAGATCTCAAACCCGCCCCATTACGCCCCAAGACCACTACACACATCCTAGTATAGCCTAAGCTGAAAGTCCAACCACAACCTGATGATGGCCCACATATAGGGCTGAAACATGTCATTGTTGTAAACTCCTGTATATTAAAAAACAAATATATTTGTGTTTGACTGTAAGTGTTAACATATCTAACTCCTACTATTGTACAAAACACAACGGGGATGATGCACATTGGGACTGTAGACAAATTGGCTGGGGTTCAATTCTGAGTAAGCATAGTGTGAGTTTTTTCCCACAATGTCCGATATGGGTCCAGAGGTGAGTTGTCTGGTTGAGGGGGCTAGGCACCAAACTTTGTGAAAGTGACTGTTAGACCAAATTAACACTGTATGGACAGTCAGATTACAGTCAGATATTCTTCACCTTTTCAATAGCAGTGTTCAAACTGGCCCACGCATTCAAGGCATGACACTCTTGTTCAAACATAGTGAGAATATTTGACCACTTCCAGACCAGAGTGAGATGTTCCTATCATATAAATTGGGTCATGTTTCTCATTTGGGAGATAACATGTCTGTTGAATTGTAGACTTTTCCTTAGTTTCCTCTTGCCATTGCCAGAAGAACAGATTGGGGGTAATAAAAATTGATGCTTCATTTCCTTCTTTCTGCAAGAGTGTGCAATTGGTAACATGTACAGCTGTCAGTTGTGACCCTTTTGAGTGCAGGGTGTGGTCATTTCGCTTAATTTCAACTGATGTACTGAGTACCACAGCAAGTGGCGTGGCACTCCTTTACATGTCGGGGACCCCAGCCTCAAATATGTGCTTGGAGATTGGCTACCTTGACTGAAGGTTTCCAGTTGTTTTGCATTCCGTCCAGACACTTCCAAAAAATGTCTTGAATTAGGCTGTGACCGTTCATCTGTGCCATTTTGCTAATCATCTAGTCATTTGACGTGTGACCTTAGCCGTTGGAAGCATCGTTAAGTATCCTAAAATATGATTACTGTTGATCAGACATCACATGTACCTTGTGAGCAACAGCACACAAATGTAGAACGCTGGTGGTATGATGATTCTCGTGAGAGAATCTCAGTGCTCTTAGAAAGATCTATCTGAATGTCATTTCAAAATAATTAGCTGCCTGCTCTATGTCACATGTTTGTAGCCAGTTTTCATACCGAGTTATAAGGGCGTATTTTGTATAGAACGTCAGTTGTGGGGATTAATGAAATGATGTTTGCCTTGCCTCTGAAGTTTTAAAAGGTTATTTCTTATTTTTGGTTTACAAGATCAATATTTTTATTATATTATTGAAACTCACTTAATGCCAATGAGATTATGTATTTTTTTGTTTATTTTTGTGGGATTTGGCGTTTTTCTTCTAGTCAGAAGCATTTGTTCATTACTGTGTTGATACTGGAGTTTGTTGGTTTGGTTCTTTATTTTTTCTGTTTATTTTTATTTGTGTAATTTTAATTATAGTTTGTTTTTTGTTGTTTATTGTTTAGTTTTTTTGTGTGTGGGTTCGTTGGGCTTGTCTATTTTGGTTTCTGTAAGGACAGGTACTCACATTTGTGTGTGAAAAGGTGATTGAGATTAGCTTTTAATTATAGTGAAGAGGCAGGGTGCAGAAAAACATTCTTTGTATGTAACAGTATATTTACAAATTTAACAGAAATGTTCTTGTGACATACAGCAACAGCAATTCACTGCCCCATTGCCTTGTTCTGTAGCACTGAACAATCATGAGGAAGATACACTGGGTTTATATAAATGTAAATTGTGGGCAATGGAGCAGGGAATGCTACAGTGCACTATTGCAGGTTCGTAATTTATACACGTTGGTAACATGTCTGTTCTAATTTGACATTCATAGGGCCGTGCATCGTTATATTATTTCTATAGTAAAACCAACCAGATGCACCAATGTATCAAATTATTTTATTTTGGAATGACACTGTACATGTTTCAGGCGGTCTTTTCGTCCATCATCAGGAGTTCAAGACTGTACATACAGCTGTCAAACAGATACTGCTGTCTGCTTGCTAGCAGGTACTCACTAGCAAGCAGACACCAGTATCTGTTTGACAAATGCCTGTTGCTGTATGTACAGTCTTGAACTCCTGATGATGGATGAAAAGATCATCTGAAACATGTAGAGTGTCATTCCAAAATAAAATAATTTGATACACTGGTGCATCTTGTTGGTTTTACTATAGATATGTCTGTCCCAGTATTTGCAAGTTGATCAAGTGCCTCATCTTGTAGGTATGTTGATCAATGATTCTGTTACGTCTGGAACCATGAGGTTGAGTTGAGAGTATTTGCTTTCTGCTGTCTTTTGTGAGTTTAAATATGCAACTTCTGGTGTGCCGTAGTTGATGTGTTGCCTGTTGAATGGTGTACGTGTTGATAATATACATCTTCCGGTATGTAGACGTTGATAACTGAAAAGTTGAGAGCATGTCTTTTGGTATATGCAGATTGATTGGTGTTTTCACAAATTGACGTGTAATCTGATATGTACAGGTTCTTAATGTGTAGCTTATGGTGCAGACAGATGATAACGCCTATTATTGTGTGTTGACACGTTGCTTGTGGTATATACAAGTCCATAGCATGTTACTTCTGGTACATGTGTAAGTTGATATCCCTGCTGGTACAAGTTCATAAGATGCCACATTCAGGTTGTGGACGTCTGGAATATTCAAGGTAGTAACAGAATTTTCTGTTGTGTTCAAGTAGACAACAGACATTTTTTGTTATATTTAGTTGATAATGTCACTTCCCAGCTGCAGCGGTTGTGTAAGTTCTCAGCACTTTTTCTAGCTAGTTGTGTGTTACACTTGTCTTAACATGCGCGAAGCAGTTCGGTCTCATGGTGTGTGTCACAAAGACTATGTACTGTCAGATCATGACACAATTCCAGCATTTAACAGTGCTTTTGATATTGTGACAGAGGATGATTTGTAAATTGACTTTGCTCACTGAAAAATAAACTGTTGAGTTCCACAGTTGCACATCTTGTTCATACAGTTTTGCAGGCGGCTGTAACCAACTGCATGGCACTTCAGGATCTTCCTCGTACTGTTGGAATTCATGAGATCAAGAAATCAAATGTTGTAGTTGAGTGGATACCAATCCTGCTTTGTGTTTGGGATGTCCATAACCAATGGACTAACTCTTGTATGTTCCCTGTATTTTTCCTCAAGTCCTACAGGCAAATGCCGTCTTTTTCTTCCATGTCCTTTTTGAATATTTTGTTCAGTTGTCTTTCTGTCATTCAGCACTACATTGTCTGAATAGTTAAACATAAAATGAATTAAGCCAAGAACAAAAATTAACAGATGAAAACGTCCTTTCTTGGTACAGATGGTGGATGCTTATCACCATCCTTACACAGTCCTGTTACAACTCTGTTGAATTTACTTCACACCTCTGTACTGAATTTTATTATTCAAATCTCACCTTCCAAACAACCAATCCAGTCCTGGAATCTGGTATTCTGGGGATTTGACACTGCATCACTGGATTAAGTGGTTACTGCCACATTTTGAACAAATGTGTTGCCCTCATTTTCGGGCATTCAAAGTCATTGAAGAATGCCAACAGGGGTTAAGTGGTGGGGATGGGTAGGAGGCTGTGACCATTGGTGACTGCATGAAATAGATGGCAAGCCAATGGGGAGGTGTCAGCATGGCCTGGGCATGTAAGTAGGTGAGGCCTTGAACAGGGCTGCAGTTGGATTTGCTGTGGAGTGCTGATCGGGAACCATCCACCCAGTGACAGTGGCGTCACACCTCAGATTTTATCATGCAGTCCTGTTTGTATCCCGTTCCCACTTCTTACAGGTAATTAACAAAATGGCGGTCAAGGTTCTACGTGAGCAGTAAACGATTGTTTATCAGAGGGATCAGGATAGTCCACTGGTGTGTTTAGTTCAGTCCTCTGTACTTCCTCACATGGCAGTGTGTTTGCTGATACCCTTTCTGAGCCAGTTGAATTCACCCCATACCCATATTATTTCAGTAAAATTTATTTTAATGTTATCCTTCCATCTATGCCCAGATCTTCCAAATTGTGTGTGCCATTAGAACTCGCCACTCATAATTTCATATGCATTTCTCTTCTCTCCCATACATGCCACATGCTGTACCCATCTCCCCCTCCTCGATTTGATCATCCCAATAAAATTTAGCAAGAAGAACAAATCATGAAGTTCCCCATATTGCCATTTTCTCCATCCTCATGTTACTACTTCCATCCTGTTTGGTGCAGATATTCCCTTAGGCACCTTGTTCTTGGTGTGTTGTTCTGTTAGTGCTGCAGACCAAGTTATACACCAACAAAACAACAGGTTAGATGACTTCTCTTTGTTGTTTGTTGAGTTATTGAATGTCTGTTATATCATCAGGTTTTGATGATACTTGTGTGAAATGATAGCAAGGATACTACTGAAGAGAAGGTAGGGTGTTTGTGTGACGTGTTTAGATATATCTTGCTGCTTTATTCTGAGAAGTCTCTGCTGAACTTTTAGTGGTGAAACTAGTTATATTTCTTCCTCACAGGAACATGTTGTGAAGTCATTGTTGCCAACTTACAAGCATGTAAAACCTAGCAATGCTAGTCTTCATTCCTTTGTTCCTGAATCACTGCACTTCTTTTGTAGCTAAATAGTAAAACTCAGTTAACAACTTCATATGTAGAAGAAAAGTTCCCACCAAATGTTTCTCAAGTAGTTCTGAGAAAATGCTAAGAAGTTTCACGTGATTTCAGACGGCAGCCTTCGTCAGTGTTGACGTGTTCGATCTTGTCGCCACAGACTTCTGCACAGGCTCAAAGTTCTTCATATTTCGTTCTTTTGTGGATGTTTGGGCTGTATGGCTTCTGGTCAGATCCTTCTCACTCATCGTTGGCACTCTTGGCTTTTTTTCTGGTGTTATTGCTGAACCTTGAATTTCAAGGCCTGATCGTAGAACAATTCCACCGTTGCCATCCTGTAACACTTGGGACACTGACTTCACTTCTTGCGAGACATGCCTGTGGATATAATAGTGTATATGAGAGCTTGTCATGGAGTCACTATGAACAATATTGCCTTCCAGGTTCTGGTACTGTGTCATTTACAGAAGCATTCCATATGGAAAGTTCCCTTTGTCATTAGAAAGCTAAATAGCTCATTTGTTCCACTGACATATTATTATTATTATTATTATTGTTGTTGTTGTTATTATTATTATTATTATTATTGTTATTATAGAACGGAATCCATTAGCACGCTGATGTACCAGCACCAAAGTACCAAGGAATTCCAAGTTTTATTTTTTCACCAACAGATGCGCTAGTGAGTTGTCTTAAAAAAGCAATATTAAAATTTACATTAAAACAGCTCTGACATGTTTCAGTGTTACAGTTACACCATTATCAGGGAGTGCATTAGTTTGTGCTTACTGAAGTTAGAGTTGTTAAAATAGTCTATTAAAATACATCGGCGTGTGGTTAATATGGTGGTGGTGTGGCAGTAGACTGACTCAGTTTACTGCTGAACAGTGCAACATACAGACACCAATAAGGACTTAATATATGCAGGTGCACCACCACCACCACCATATTAACCACACACCGATGTATTTTAATAGACTGTTTTAACAACTGTAACTTCAGTAAGCACAAATTAATGCGCTCCCTGATGATGGTGTAACTGTAACACTGAAACATGTCCGAGCTGTTTTAATGTAAATTTTAATATTGTTTTTTAAGACATCTCACTATTGCATCAGTTGGTGAATAAATAAAACTTATATATTTTCAAGATGCATGGTACGAATGTAAAAAAAAAAGAAGGAATTCCAAGTTTGTTACTGCCAGAATATAGAGGTTAATTGAGGAACTAATGCTGTTGGTTGAAGGGAACAAGTGGAAAATATCGTTATGTATATCTTACCCACTGGATTTCCTAATAATAACTTTACTCTCTAGGATTTTCTTGACCTTCGGCCATAGTTGTGAGAACCTCTTACTCCTCCTTGTGTCTTCAGCAGCGACTGTTGTCATGGGGAAGCATGATTCTGGTCTCTGCAACCAAACACATAAGCCATTGCTGTTGTATTGACATCAAAACCTTTTGATATAACGTCTAAAAGTAACTTCCATTGCAGTATATGTTTCTGTTTATTTGTGGCTTACATGGTACGTGTGTTTGAGTTCAGTTATTCACAGCCACACCATTACAGGCCATTCAATTACACTTGGTTCCTTATTAGCTCAATCCAAACATTCCTGAAGTGTGATGAAGATTCAAATCTTCTGGGATGTGACTCAGTGTTGTTGCTCAAGTAGTTCCTGACATTTCAATATACGAGGGTGAGTCAAATGGAAACTGTAAATATTGTAATACAGGGTGGCACGGAGACGACTGACACATTTCAAATGGTCATAGATAATATATGGAAACAGGAAAAAATAAGCGAAACTGTCTATAAATACATCCCAAGTATGCTATTTATTACCCACAGATTACAAGCTTATTTTCTGAACATCAGGCAGATGGCCTCTGTTTACATCAGTGCATTGTTGCAAGCGTGTCTGGAAGTTGCCATACACACGCCTCCGTAGGTCCTCATCAGTAGGCGCAACTTCGTCAACAATGGCTTGTTTGAGTTCTTGAATAGTCATTATACGCCTCCAGAACACACGGTCTTCCAGGAACCCCACAGGAAAATATCTGGTACAGTAAGGTCGGTCGACCGAGCAGGCCAAGCAATGTCGCCGAAACTACGAACACAGGTAACACGTTGCATGTTCCAAAGCTCCGTTGCGACTGACCATATGAAATGACATACTCTCCTCTACCTTCCCCCTTCCTGCCAACCATGACAAGCTATCACGCTGGCGCAATATACAAATTTGAAATGTGTCACTCAGCTTCACACCATCCTGTATAATTGTTAATTTTTAAGCTTTTCATTTGACTCTCCCTCGTATAATAGTACCTTCAGGTTCAACATTAAGGAGTCTAAGAAGAATAGCTATTCTTTTGGAACTTCTTGCTATGTGAAGATTAAGGTACTGCATTTCTTCAACATGTCACGAAGCACTTACACAGTGACACAGTGTCATATTCCGGAAGACCTGCATACTCAGAATACTGCGAGAACCTCATATCTTGCATAAAGTTGCCATATCTAAGCACCCTACTCTGAAGGCTTACATGGAATAGCATGAGAGGTGAAGCTTCATATATATATAAAAACCTTAAAACTAGATGGCTGTTTGTGGTCAGCTTCTGCTGAGGTTAGCTGAGGAAAATCATAATGACCTCAGTCAGAAAGTGTGCTATGCATATAGCCGTGGTGCCAGGAATTGGAAGTTTTGACTTCCATGAAGATGGACAGTGCTAACCACTTGGTGACAGTTTTCAGTAAGAAAATTATTTCATTTGCTATGTCACATAAATTTTGTGATTTCTGCAATAAGACTTTTCAAGTATTTGACAAGCCAAATTTTGATATGTGGTGATTAAAACTTATTTTTGATATCCCTTGAATATGTGTACTGCTGTCAACATGTAAGAACCTCGTGTCAAAATAATTTACCTCTATATCAATTACAAAGTGAAAATTTTCTTACTTTTCAGTACCTGTATGGCTTTCTTTGAGTTTCTATTTTCACTGGAATTGTGCCCCAAATCTGGGAGGCACTGGTAACTCCTTTTTGTGGATTTTGGTACTTCATGCTGTCTTTCAGATCCTTCTGAAATGACAATACACAGGCTGAATATAATTGTTGATTTATAACATAAATATGAAATTGTAATTTTGAATTATGTTCTGTGGCATGATGCCATGTAATTTGGTAGAAAGGTACCAGAATTATAAAGGAACATATTGTTTTCATCATCAGGGTGGCAGCTTTATCCAAAATTTTGGTACCTCGTCATATCCATTATACTACATAGCATCATGTTTCAAAAGACAGTACTTTTGAGAACTGTTAACAGACACTTAACATGATTCAGTCCAAAACATGCTTTTTTCATTAGCTACATATTTCATTCAGTCATCCATCATCAGGCTGTAATATTTTAAGATGTAATGTATATTACATCATTTATGTTTTTATGGGTTCCCTCAAGTTTTTCAGGTTTTTACAATAAATTGTCAATGCAACGGGATGAAGTCTGTCAAGTTAGTTTCAAGAACTGCTGGTGCAGATGGTGCTCTGTGATCATGACTTAAATATTGAAGCCAAGCAGAAGCATGAAATGAGTACAGCAGGTTCTGAAATTTGTGCTGTTGACACAAAACCAATTTTCATATTCTCCCAACAAGCTGCATCATCTGTGTGCCATGACAAAACCAATTTTCATATTCTTCCTACCAGCTGCATCATCTGTGTGTCGCGACACAAAACCATCCTGTTCTGACTTATCGGACACATGCCACCCTTCTGTCCCCTTTGCTTTCCAGGTAATGCTCTGCTGGTTATTGCATGTCGTAGCAGAAACACTAAACAGCGATACCTGGGTTCTTGACTGTGAGAGTCCAGCGTTGAGCTGGGCTTGCTGACTGAGCAGGAGGCAGGAACTTTTGTGCATCCTGTTCCTGCGTTTTGGACTTGTCACCATTGTTGTCTTCCCCCAGTCCTGAGTCCGACTGACTGGTTCCCGGCTGCCTGGCACATGACGGGAATGAGACACGCATCTCAAGTTCGGGCGGTTGCTGTGGGCACACATTCGTGCTGGCGACAGTCAGTGTCCATTCAGCGCTGGCTGGAACAATTCCACAAATGAATGGTTCTGACATTTCAGAGGAACTTAGTGCCTTCATCCACAGAGGTGAAGCACTCAAAGAACACCAGAATGTTTGGCCTGTGAAATGAAAGCACTGTGATCCACTAACCCAGCGACACAGCATTACATCCCAGAAGACACGTACCCTCAGTAATACCACTGTGACAACCTAAGTTCTCATGTTTTTGTTTGGTAGACAAGCTAGAATTGTCCATTGTGTTGGCAAACCTCTGACATAGATACTATAAGTACAAGGTTATGTGTTCTTGGACTGATCCTGTAGTTTTATTGTAAAACTGGAATCTCCCATGATTCTGTTGCTTGGTCATTTTAATGACTAGGCTACAGGTTGGACAGTGGACAGTCAGATAAAGAATTAGTCTTCATATACGGGCAAAGGGTAAAGATTTTCTCTTTTATACCATGTCTGGAAGAGCTGTGGGATCCACCCAGCTTCCTGTCCAGTAAATATGGCAGGTTCTTTTCTCAGGGTTGAAGCAACTCGGCATGACACGATCCTTTCGCCTCCACCCAGTGCTAAAAACTAAACAGACAAGGAGGCCAGGTTTTCATTTTGGGGTGTGGTGCCTAATGCTCTACCGTGACTAGAATTATTCACAATCTTGGCAGATCGTTGACAAGCATGGTTAGTGAGGTCTTGTTCAAATGATTCTTTTTGTGATAGGCATTTAAGAATCTTCAGATGTATTTTATATGCTTTGGTTTCGTAGTAGGTGTGTTAGATGCTTGTTAAAGCACGTGCAGTATGTGTGTTTTATATTCTGTTTATTTGTTTTGGTGATCAGTGGTTAATTTTTGTAGTATGAAGTGAAGCTAAAGGTAAAGCAGTCCCATTACAGGCCTGGAGTGGCCCAGAGGCTTCCAGGAAATTAAGGTTCCCAGATTTCGTAACAACGGCACAGGATGGTGGTAGGTTGTCGGCCTTACACACCGGCCGCCTTTACCCCCAGGGAATACTCCTGGTACTCATTTCTGTTAGAGGCTGAGTCGACCCCAGGGCCATAGTGCGATCGGAAGGATTTTATGTCGATGAAAAATCCACTGGCACCAGCTGGGATCGAACGAGCGACCTTCCGATTTGTAGCACAGCACCTTAACCGCTGTGCTACCGCGGTCTCTGTAGAATGAAGTGGATTTCCAGAAATGAAATCCTTATTTATAACATTTAATTGACCACTCATTCAGATACCATTTTGGTCACAGTTGTCATTTTCGCCCGGGCCACTTACCACTTCGACCACTCTGGCTGTAGGACTGGAATTGCTCGGGTTTGCAGTCTTTTATCTGCGATCTTGACTGCTGGTGTTGTGCTCCTCTGCGGAACTGTCTGATGGGACGTCTCGCCGGAAGCATGGCTGGACTTGTCGCTCGTTCGTGCTCTGAGTCGCTGCTCGACAGCACTGAGGACTCCGAACATGCAAGTTCTCCTGAACCCTCCAGTAAGCTGTAAACATTCAGGTATGGACTTGGTAGACAGAGGTATGTGGAGCTTTGGTCAGAGTCTGCTGCACAGCTGTTTGTTTTCAGCACAGCTACTGGTAGTTTGTCTAAAGATACTACTGAAGGCTTCCTGCTGCTGCTGTTGCTGGTCAGTTCAGGCAGTGTTACGGGTGACTGTTTGTCCCTGTCGCCCTTCTCTTGTGGCATACAATGCTGAACGGTGTATTGTCGTATTCTGTTGTCGTCGCCACCCACAACAGTCACCGTTTTTGGAAGTGCAGGACACCTTTTTGATGATTTTCCTTTTTCTTTGTCGGACAGTTCAGTTTGAGCTGTAACACACAGGCTAGGATTAATAGAGGCTGCTTGCTGTAGGTGTTTAAATGTGTTATTGAATAGTGGTGGTGTCAAGTGCTTACATTGTACAGTGTCAATGATAGATGAGTATGGATCATTAGCAGAATGATTTGTTTCATTGTATGATGAGTGGCCTTTGTTAGGGCCGAACATGTTGCGCTAAGTGAGGACCGACTGTATGTATTTGAGCTATGAAAGACGAGCTGTTTATTGGTTTGTTTCATTGTATGATGAGTGGCCTTTGTTAGGGCCGAACATGTTGCACTTAATGAAGATTGACTATGAAGGTTTGAGTTGTGAGCGAGGAGCTGTTTTCTGTTTTCTTTCACTTAAGCCGTGATCTGCACTCCTCACCCAATATTGTGCGGGTGATAAAATCGAGAAGAATGAGATGGGCAGGGCATGTGGCGCGTATGGGGGAGGAGAGGGGGGCGTATAGGGTCTTGGTGGGGAAACCGGAGGGAAAGA
>Ga0123352_10000986_pt1 | contig 36608 bp, 18 predicted proteins | sample TergutLab28metaG_FD_89700 | JGI IMG/M metagenome (GOLD analysis project Ga0123352, IMG submission 89700) | Labiotermes labralis P1 segment gut microbial communities from Petit-Saut dam, French Guiana - Lab288 P1 | ecosystem: Host-associated > Arthropoda: Insects > Digestive system > Gut ... | reverse complement strand
TTTTTTTTTGTGTTTTTTTTTTTTTTTTTTTTTTTTTTTATTGTTTTTTTTTGTGTTTTTTTTTTGTGGTGTGTTCCAGACTTTAGTTTACTGTTTTTTTTTTTTTGAGTCTTGTGGCTACTTTTATTTGTCAGTGTCTCTTTCCCTGTTACTTCCTGTGGACTCGATCTGTTTTCAGGTGTGTATCTTAACAAGTAAAGTATTTCTATGGTACCCAGTTACTGAGAATAGCTTTATCTAATGAGTCCACCAGGTTAGGTGCTTCTTTACCTGAAGACAGAAGAGAACCGGCTTTCGAATTTTTTTTTAAATTTGGACGAACATAGTCCAAAAATAGGAAATTGTGTCAGTGAATTTTAATTCAGCTGATCACAAGACAAAGAATGGGTAACCACAATCTCTGCATCTGCATTCACCCATTCTTTAGCATCATATTTACAGTGTTGTCTTAGTGAGTTTTCAGAGGAAATGTTTCTTTGCAGTTCACTAATTCCTTTAATTGGATTTTCTTGCAGCAGATACTGAAACCCTGAAACTTGTATGCTTCATAATGACTCTGTGAACATAACATTTGGCCTTAATTTTCTCCAGGCCCTGCGTAATGCTGCACTTTTCTACAGTATTCCATGGCCTAGAAATTTTTTATACTGTTTGTCACAGGAACAACTATGCTCATCAACTCCATCTGTATAAGTGTGTTAGATTTTTTCTTATTCCCTGATCCATTAGTTGGATCATTGATGTAAAATTTGCAGGCAGAAGGGCTGTGAAGATATTTTCAGACAGAAGTTCACTTCTGTAGCATGAGCTGTAAAATGAAAATAACCTTTGTATCCAGAGGTTTTCCTTTCTCTTCAGCTCATCTGTCATTGCAGGTACAGGTATACAATGAAACCAGTAAATGAAAATTTCTGAATCCATGCAAGTATTAGTTTGTGCTGTGTTGTAAGCATGCAGGGAGAAACAACCGTTTAGTGCTGTTGGTTACTTAAACTTTCTGGTCACTTAAACTTTGATTTGGACTCAGATGCAATCGCACTAGACATTGATTTTGTAGGCAAGTGTCACCAAAATAATACACTTTCATCAGCATTCTCTATTTGATCTGGGCATAAGCCATGATCTTAACAGATTCCTGGATATATTACTATACTTTTGAGTAGTATGATCATCTGATTTCTTATCTCCTGGAAGTTCAATTTTCTGATATTCTTTCAGAGCTGAAATATTGGAAAATGTGCTGGTTTCAGTTAAATTAATTCTCTAATAGCTTAGTCTATCATTAATGGCCTAGCAATTGCAGCTCCTTCTGAGCATTTTTGTGGAAACCATTTGCACAGAACCATACAAAGTGGCTCCACTGTTTGGCAGATGAAATGTGTGACATTACTCTTTGTTCTGTGTATTTCTTCTTGTCCTCAACAGATGGTAGCATTATACCAGTCTGCATTTTCTTTGATCATAAGATATATTTTATTGTTATACATAAGAGATATGAAAATATTTTAACACAGCAACTGCTGGGATTTGTGGTCGTTTAAGTGTACCTGCAAGGCAGGCAGGTGTCATTTGTGGAAGTATCCATGAATTTTTGTGTGCACTTGTGGGGCTGAAAGTAGCATATGTTGTCCAAACTTGCCCTGGCTATGAGTGCAATAAGGTTACCGCATTGTGTGAGCACCATCGCAGTGAGGAAATAGAATATGGAGGTATAGTTCTGCATATTGAGGGCCTTGATAGTAGCTTCATGCTGCATTGTTTAATCCTACCAACATATAGGTGATTGGTGTATTTTCCAGGATGAACTCTGAAAGATTTAGTAAAAGCGATATATGACTTATTTGGCCCAAAGGGGAGGGAGCTAGATACAACAGGAAGATGGCAAAAATTGTATAAGGATCAGTTCATAGTCTGTTCAGATAATTGCACACAATGCTTGTAACAAAATCATTTATTTTTTTCACATTTTTTCTGCAGTTCCACTACTTCTGCCACTAAAAACCAGTTATACTCACCACACTCATCGTGTTCGTTCCGGTGGGTAGGATTGGCAGGAGCCTGGCTAGAAGTGGGACCACACAAATCTGAAAGCATTTGTCTGTCTGCTGCAATGGGGTCTCCAGGGACCTATGACCTTGGAAGTCATTTGGAGGTGTTGTGTAGGTCTCCAGGAGCACCTGAAGTGGATGCAGTTTCGCAGAGTTGGCGCATAGAGTCAGCATTTGTAGTCAGTGCTGCTCCAGCTAGTGGTTCATAGTTTGCTGCTTTACCAGAAACTCTTCTCAAATGCTTAGCATGAAGCTAGTGCTTGAGCTATCATTATCACTTACAAATTGTTCATGTTTTTGGTGCTGCTATTACTGGAAGGTTCGGTGATAGTGTGATATGACATCATGAAATTTTGTTCGGCCTCAGTGACTACAGTGGATTACTATCCAATGAATGAACATGGCTGCAGTATATTGCTTTGAATTTGATTCATTTTTGGATCTATTAAGGAGTCAATAATACTGAAAGTGAAACAAGATAGCGTAATGAGACACGGAGTTTGGACAGTTGTGACTGTGAAGATGACTGTCTTCTAAGATGTTTGTCACACCATGTAGTTTGGTTGATGAATGCATATTCCAGAAGATGATAATCTTCCAAACAGCTCTGTCTTCTGTTACTGAATTACCGCAGTAGGTTTGAACTTCTCAAAATAGAATTGCAACAAATTTTAGTTTACATTTTGTTAAAACAGTAAACAGAATGAACTGTTACAAATAAGATCTTCCCTCTGCTGGAATGTCATGCAGCATAGGTTGGTAGTTACTGAGGTTTTGGGGCATCCTGTCAGTCCCATCTTCAAGGAGCAAGCAGCCTGAAGAATAAAGGGTCACGCAGTCCAAGAAGAAAGAATTTTCGTCGTGGACTTTTCTTCTTGGACTGCTTGACCCTTGAAGATGGTACCAACAGGTTGTCCTGAAACACTGGTAACTAACTATCAATCTGTGCTGCATAACATCCCAGAAGAGCAAAGATCTCATTAGCTCCGCAGTAGAAGCTTGAAGTCATGCATGTTACAGATTAGTTTTTGGAAACAAAACAGGTACAAAATGAATTTTTTGTCTTCAGTTTGCCAGTGACAAAATATTGTATAGGAAGCAGTACTTGTTTGTCTTGGGAACGGTGTCCATACTGCTTGAAGCAGTTTTACTGTGGTGATGGATGGCTCTTGCGTTGCCTCTGTGCAGGGTAGTGAAGTTACTTATGGTGCTGATTAAGCTTGCATCTTATTCCAAAGATTATAGCTAGTTTATACGTAGTTTATTCTATTCTGCCTTTACAAAACACCATTTACAATGATTTGGTTCAGGAATAATGTTGTTGCATTTGTACACTCTCTCAGTGCGTGTGACCCTTTGTGGGAATTGATGTTCTCACGGTGGTGACTGTGAAGATTGCTTTCATCTGAGTATTAATACCATGTAGTTTGGTAGATAGATAGCAGACTGTGTGGTGTCACATCCAAAAAAAAACATATCTTTTCATAAACCTTTGCCACACATAAGGTGATTAGTTTAGGATTGAAAGGGTGTTTGAACTAAACAGTCACTTGCATCATTGTATTGTGCAGGTAATTGTCACTGCTGGGAGTCCATCATATTATTATTCAAACCTTAAGGTACAAAATGGCAGACTCAAGAAATGTGTGTCATTATTTGCCAGTTTTTAATTTCCGTGTCAGAATATTGCCATTACATTCCTTCCATATGCATGGGATATCAGTTATGCATATGATGTAAGTACTTCATTCTGTAAAGTGCATAGTTCCCATACCTTTATCAGTGAATGTTTCACTGTCTTTATCAAAATATGTGACCTAATGTAATGTTATGGTGTCCATAGCTGTCCACGAAATGTTACTGGACTTGCCTTCCGAAAGTTTTATTCAATCTTATCTCAGTTACTGTTAAAGCTGAAGTAAACAGTGTTACATCTTACAGACTTCTGATGAATCTGCCATTTTCTGTGGAATTTTGCTGTCCCTGCCTTGGTTACTCTTTTTAAAAATATGTAACTGGCATGAAATAAGTTACACAGATGTTACAGTGACAGCATCAGGCTTAGGATTATATGCATTTGCATAGTGCATGTGTAAAATAAGACTACATTTACACTTTCGCTTTAGGACAACCCTATAGGTAATGCAATACATATTTAAGTACTTATAGGATTGGCTCTAATTGAAAGATTCAATGTCATTTTATTTTACGTACACAATATGTAAAATGCTTACAATCCTAAGCCTAATCATTATGCAAATGACTGGTTAGTCGAACTGATAATAATGTTGTGAACAGAAGAATATGTTACTGTGGCATGTATTAAATTGGTGTTTTGTAAATAAGAATTAGAATGTGGGTATTTTGTACATGTCCTGTACTTACACAAGGAATTGCCATTGAACAAGCAAAAAAACTCAAGCCCTTTTAACCATTTTAAAAGTGTAGTTACCACCTGGGTATTAAGACATTACATGTACACGAGACTGGGAGAATTCTGAGCGTGGTCATATTCATGATTTTGTCACATTTCTTTTCCTTCCTCCTCATCTTACTTGAGCAGCTTCTGCATCGCATTTCCAGCGAAGGGGTGGCATCTCTATAAACTGTCATGCATACAGAAGTTTGCTCTCATATGTGTCTTCTGTTCCTTAGGCATACTAGTTATTGCATTTCATACCAAAGTTGGTATATTTTTGTGAATTATAAATATGGATTGCTTTTGTGTAAAGGATGAGAGAAAATGTGTATGAGGTGGATGACATAGAAGCATTAGCATAAGGAAGCCATTGGTCTGTGTCTCTGCAATTGTATCTTAATGAGCAAATGTTGTAGTGATTCAGTTTGAACAAATGGTACAATTTAATTATGAAATTCCTGAGAACACATAAAATACATCCAAACACTTGTACACAGTTCACTGTCTGTGTAATGCTGGTATGAGTAGTACATAAAGACAAGGACTGGAAACTACAGGGTCATCAGAAAAAGATGCAGTAGGTTTAAATGTTTGTATTTATTGATATGTCGCACATATGACACTGGTACAGCACTAATAAAGTGGAGGAAATTTGATTCACATAATACAATACTTGTATGAACCTTATGCATCCAATATAAATTCAGGAAAAAATAAATTTTTCATAAGAGCAGCCGGTGTTTCTTTAGTGATGCTTTCCACAGCAGATGTGATTTGTGCCTTCAGTTCTTCAGCCTGCCAGGAGATATTGCTTTCTTTAACCTGCCAGGAGATATTGCTTACTGATCATGTTATGTTATATTATGTATTTGGGAATACAAAATTCTTTAACCATTTTTCAGTGTCGAGTGTACTTGCATTCTGCGTGCATCATGCCATGGAGTGACAAGTGTGCTTGCATAATGCAGCATTATTGTAATTGTTGTATAATGTGAAGGGTTTTGCAGATATCCTTGTGCTTGTAACATTTTGTAGGTACTGGATTATTCTTCATGTATGTGTGATAAGCTTTATTCTTTGACACCAGTACTTGAATTATTACATATTATTTTTGCTGATGTTTTTGCCGAACTCTATAAGGTTGCACTCTACTTTGCCAGTTGATGTTCTTTGATATCCTAGAAGAAATGTATAACTAATACAGAGACTGCTTGACCATTGAAGATGAAAATGATGGGCTGTCCAGAAGCATCGGTAAGAAACTACCAATCTACACCGTGTAAAATCCCAGAAGAACACAGATCTCATTTACATCACAGTGGAAGCCTGAAATCGTGCATTTCAGAGGAACACACTGCTACCATCATGACAGGTTTCTTAAAATCTGACAATTGGTGAAATACAGTATGTTCATCTGAAACATTGGTACCCATTTACCAGGCTAGATGGTGTTATTATCCCATGGGTAAGAGCATGGTTACAGGAATCACAATTTTGAATAAATACAAACATTTAATGTAGACTATATTTCTGTGGTTTGTTGCCCTGATATTGTTTTCTATTTTTACACTAGTAGAGGATCTCTTTGATATGTCAGTTTGCCTTTATTCTTGAGACCAACAGACAGAGGTTGTCATGTGTGATATGTGAGGTTCACATGATTGTGTATTTTAAGATTATCATCGCCTGGAATGTTACTTCATGTACTCATCGATGGTTGCCAGTGTGTTGTAGGACACTGCTTCTTCTGTCAAGTTAGAAGAGATGTGAAGCCTGAAGATGGAGGCAGCAAGTAAGTATGAATGTGTGATACATCACAGTGCTGTTACTGTTGAATTATTCGGTAGCCAAATGGTTTCTAGGTCCATGGTTTGCAATAGTGTGCCATTATATGAAGTATCCATATGATCCCATGTTACCGGATGACCCCAGATAGGGTATGAAGTCTGTGAAATTTCAGGTTCTCACAGCCATTTGGTTGCAGCATAGAGTGTGCTGACTGGTAAATGGCGAATGATGATGTGAAGGCACTTCGCTCCTCCAAAATGTTGGTAACTACCAGTTGACACACATCCCAGAAGACTTCGTTGTATCTTCAAGTTACGAAGCCTTTTCTAGACACTGCACTTCTTCTATTGATGGTGCTGTTGATATTGTATATACATAAATACATGATGAAGGTTGCTGAATTTGTATGTGAATGTATGTCGATCATACAGTAAGAATACATAGAGAATATTCACTTACTCAGGAACTTTTTATTCAGAGTAACATTTATCCAGAGAAAACTGATCGGTGACATACTTTTCCACGTAGTCACCACAAAAGTTCATGCATTTTTCATGACATGTTATCAGTGAATGATGAATGCCTTCAGCATGGAATTGTGGGCTTTGTGAACAGGACCACTGTATCACAAGTACTGGTAAAATGCAGTCAAACACAACTTTTAATATTTGTGTTGCTAAGAGGTTTTTCTACATAGCTTGTCTTAACAACATGTTTCGGCCACTATATCGGCCATCATCTAATTGTACACTTTTTTATTATAAAGAAAACTATACAATATACAATGTTTTTGTTTTTGGCAAAGAGATCTCATGCACATCTATAAAATTTGCATTTCAAATAATTACAGTAGCAGTAGAATTAAAAATTTATTCTAATATGAAAGGTGTAAACGGTATAAAAAGTTGGGTGTTGTGATCTTGGGGGGGGAGTATGGTGTCAAACTGGGAATATTCCTGTTTAGCAATGCTGGTTTTTTGTTTGGTTTTCCGTGGTGGCACAGTGAATTGGTTGCCAGGTAGTGTCATAATGGTTAATTCCTGGCAGATGTTACGTGGAGGTCGATCTTCAACAGTTGTGGTGGGGCTTAGCAGCCGCACGTGGTTGAAATACATGTATTTCGTTGTTCATTTGGAAAGTCAAGGTTTGAAATGTTATTGCATAGTAGAATATCTGTTTTGGACATGTGGTAATACTGAGTGAAGATTCACTTTGGTTGTTTTGTTCTGTTTTTCATGTGTTAGAGAGATGCTGAATGGTATTATGATTATCATTGTTGATAACTACGATGTTTCTGAATCTTCAAAACTGCCATATTATTTCATGCTGTAAGTGGAGAGCAATGGTGTGTGTGTGTGTGTTGATCTCTTAAGGAAGGCTGGTTTCTTTGTACAACATCCAAGATTTGATCAAAAATGTATATCGGTATTCATGTAAAGTACCCATTGTTCTTGCCCTGTTTTAATGAAACTTGAATTTTCTGGGCAGTTTTTCGAAAAATACTCAAACATCAAATTTCATAAAAATTCACCCAGTGGGAGCCGAGTTGTTCCGTACGGACAGACATGAAGCTAATAGTCGCTTTTCGCAATTTTGCGAACACGCCAACAAAAGCTCCATAACAATAAGAACTGAACAAACATATATGCCTCGTAGCAATGGATGCGCTCTGCGTTTCGTCACACGTCTACACCCCAAATCAACGTCGCTACTTACGGAGATAGATAACGACGACGACTAATGTTACATAAAAATTCCTTAATAATTTAACATTGTGAACGATTTTTAAAACAGTTGTTTTTAATTTTATAAACAATGCATTGTGAACAGTCTGAGGTCACTGACCAAAACTGAATTTTGCACATGTAATTTTGATTTTATGTGGTTAGAGTGGCGTGAGGATGACCTTGCAATTGGTTGAAACATGGAGCAACTATTTGTATAACATAGTAGAACCCCACTTTATCCGGATTAATTGGGGCGGCGAGCCATCCGGATATGCAGAAAATCCGGACAATTGGATTTTTCTTTGAAATGGGCTACATTGGCAGTTTGAATTTCGGCTGTTACTGTTTACAGTACGTACCTGTGCCTAAACCTTTCGCCCACGCCTGATTTGAAATTTTAGAAACCATAACACTGTACTGTGCTTGATCCGATAACAGATAATTTCAAGGCAAGTTAGTTTTGCAGAATTCTCGAGAAATTTAGTGAAGGGCCAAGCCGATACGGATAACCAGCGTTCGGATAAGTGCAGTTCTGCTGAATAATAATTAGTTGTGTCGATGGCATAAATAAACTGTTTTGTAAAATGTGCAACACAACAGCTTGCCTTAAAAAAAAAAAGCTGATATTTGCCTTGGAAGGATGATTGTTAATCTTCAGATACCTGCAAAAGTTACATAAAAATGCGGATATTAGTATAATAGGCACTGCATTCGAAGGGACAGACTTGAAACGAGTTTTAGCGATTCCCGAGAAGTACTGAACCAAGAATCATGCCAGTTCGGACGTCTGTAGTTGAGGTATGATGCTGTGTTAAGATGGAAGCAGGTCGTCTTCCTGGAACCTTGTTCATCTCCCAATATAAGGGCAGCTGTCCGAGACGCTACGATGTCGCTGGAATAATCGGAAATACGGTGCCGTTGCACACAGGTTTCCTACCTGGTTAAGAACTTTCCCAACAATTATTTTAAAGTTGTCCATTCAGCGCACTTCTTTTTTTATCATCGTACACCGTTTATCATACCAACTAAATGCACAGTTTTAACTAATACAAACGTTAACTGAGCATCTCCAACATGTTTCGGTATAAGTGTTCGGTGTACGCTGGTATAAACAAAAAAAAGAATACACAGAATGGAGAACTCTAAAATAATTTATGCTCAACTGACAATTATGATTAACGACTTTAAGGCACTGTGTTCTCTCTGAAGATGGTGCACTGGTACCGAAACATTTTGGAGATGCTTATTAATTAATGTTTGTGTTAAATAAGAGTGTGTATTTAGTTGTTATTCTCCGACAATTGTCTGCTGTTTAGGCACGCGCCTTCAAAAATATTCGCCAGCCCTGTCCCAGGCCGGAAAAGTCTGATGAACATCGATTTAAGGGGCCCAAAATTATTAGTGCATCTGGGACGCCAAATTATCAGCCTGTCCGGGGCGTCCTTATAAATATGGGCCAGCCCTGCCCAAACTACACGGCGGCGCAGCGCAAACAACACAATTGTTCTTGTATTAGACGAAATAACATTTTTAACTAAAGTTAATTTGCATTATTGAGGTAAAACTATGTTTTATTCATCGCATTTGCATGTATTTTCTTTTTTGCCCATGCCTTTTTTTTTTGAAGAAAAAGTATTTCGATGTAAAGAACGTTCATCGAAATTTTTTTATGCCATTCCTGCTCCCATTTTGGCCCAAACTTATTGGCTTTTTTTTTTTTAATTATTATTTAGAATTACTAGCCAGCTATGCTTGAATACGCTTAAGAATTTTGTTGGCTTTCAAATAAGCGTTCATGAACTCACCTGCACAGGTTTCAACATGTGTAATTTCGTTATGTCACACTACGTCTGAAGAACGTAGTGTGATTGGTCCCATAGTTTATAGTTTGCTGCGCACTTTCACAACCAAATACATGCGCCCCTTCACCCGTTTACACACCCACTGCCAACTTTTTTATATGAAATTCCTTAACCAATCCCCAGTGTACTGGTTTCTCACGTCAACAAGTACATCACCGTGTGCCAAGGTTAAAAAGTATTGAAACTGTACCTCCACGTCCCGAAATTACTTCGTAGCGTGTGTGGCGAAACTTTACCCTTTCGCCTTTATCTTGTCGAAGAAAACAGTCATCCTTGGAAATAATTGCTAATAGCGTAGATGATGTGGGTTGTGATTATCGATATTTTATTTCTAATATATACCTCAGCGTTCTTCCATTTTTTTTTTTTCAGAATTCAGGTAAGTATGTATTCAGTAAGGGCAAGAGAAAAGGCTTCATAATGCGAAAGACCGCTTATAACAAGTATTTGTATTCGTTCTATGTGATACAGCAGAACTGCACTTATCCGAATGCTCATTACCCGGATCGGCTTGGCCCTCCGGGTAAATTTGTCAAGAATTCTACAAAACTAACTTGCCTTGAAATTATCGGATCAAGCACAGTAGAGTGTTATGATTAGAACTTCAAATCAGGTGTGGTCGAAAGGTTTAGACCCAGGTACATACTATAAATAGTAACGGCCGAACTTCCAATGCCAATATAGCCTATTTTCAAAGAAAAATCTAGTTATCAGGATTTTCTGCATATCCGGATGGCTCGTAGTACGAATTAATCCGGATAAGTGGAGTTTTACTGTACATTTATCCCGCAAAACTAGTCTGTGCGTAGTTCTTATATTACTTATGTTTAGTAGCTCCTGGTTTAACTTTCAAGAATTCTGCATTCTCTCAACACAATATATTAAGGGGTTTTGTGTGGGTGTCAGAACAAACGGGCAGTTATTTCCCTAAGCAGTATTAACCGATTGGTTGGTTTTATGTAATAGGTATTTTAAAGGCTTAGTATTTTGTCATATGCACATTGCGTAAGAATTCATACATACGTATCATCAATACAAAATAAATAAAATTACACTGGGAATCAGCCTAGCATCCGCTGTTCTATAGTGATCGAAATCTTTTTCCATCTTTCTTTCGCGTTCTTTAAGTATGCTGGGGAAAATGGCTTTTTTTAAAATCTAATTGCCCAACAAAATCGAGGACAACTTCTCAAAACTGCAGTTATATTAGCAGGTCTCCTGGTGAAGATTGGTATACAGCGAATTAAAATTTTATTATTTCCTTTGTCAACGAAAGAATACCAACATTGGAAACGGCATTTACACGCTTTCACATATCTACATCATTTACTGCTTACACGCATGTCATACATGTATGTGTATGTAGATAAAATGAACTTATACCACGATATCAGCATTTTACGTAACAGAGTGTGAGAACGTTAAACTGTATTGCTACCATGTTCATTACAGCATTTACTCTGCCGGGAGCTTGTACTCAGTCACATTTCGACACGCGTTGGTTTAATGATTACGAAAGTGTAGTACGTGCTGGTGAATGTACCGCCATCTGTTACACATTTTTGAAAACGCTCAATGAACCGTAGAGGGGGGTACTAGAAATGTGCTTCGCAAGCCTCGTTTCCCAGTTTTCCGTGGCGGGCTGTAATCAGCCATCTTGAATTTTACTCTTTGAGAAGCCGGCTTAGCTTTAAATACGCAATCAAATTGTGAACTTCAAGCCTTTTTTCCACGCCATTTTATACATCCGAAGTCTTTGCATATATATATTTATTAGTGAACCAGGATTCCACCTCGGAATGTGTTAGGTAAGCAGAAGTCGTGTGCAAAATGTTGTAGTTTAGTTCCTGATGGGAGATAAGGTGCCAGTAATGGCGTTTGCTCGGTTGTGGGGCAGTGGCAATTTTATTTTTCGGATTTGTATGTGGTGTTCCGTTTTGAGTGCGGGGTGTATATATATTTCGTTTTAATTGTTTTAGTAACTGTATGAGTTTATTTCATGCTTCTAATTTGTGGGTGTTGTTATAAATTAGTTTTATGTAGAATGGTGACCAGTGCTTTCCTTTGGTCTGATACCGTGTTCAGTGGGAGCCAGTATAAATATACAGATTGAGAGGGGTCATAAATTTTTACTGCTGTCCACTGTGAGTAATGATCTGGAAGTGTTACCTTGGTTTACGTTTGAGTCATGTCTTCAGTAGTAATGAATGACTTCGCGATATAAGAATTTATATAGGTTAGTTTGTGTGTATTTCACGTATACATATCTGCGTATGGGTTATTTTTAAGCATATACGTAGGATTTGACGTGTTATAAATGTAAATAATAACGTAATGCATAAACACATCGAACTGAAATCCTTGTGTTAATGTTTTACGTGTGTGTCTGTCTGTCTGTGTATGCTGGCTGGTGGTGTAGACTTAAAAGTTTTAAGTAGTAACGTAATCCAAAAAATAAAATACCGAATTCAGTTAGTTGTATCAATATTTTGTATACATTATGAGTGTGGTGCATACTGAAATGCATATATTTTACACCAATCAATATCTAATATTTTGTATATTTTCAGGAGTATTATTACAAGCTTATGTTGCGACATCGCCTATAAATCGTGCGACCTGCCCGAGATCCCAGTCGCATTGGGCTCTAAAAATGGCTTTACCAAGCCGTTCTCGAGTTTATTCAGATATCAATTCTCACAAGCCTCGCGAGTACTGGGATTATGAGTCATATGTTGTTGACTGGGGGTGAGTATAATACTGGTTACTTTTACAGTTATTATAAGGAAGACTTCATATTTATAGGTATTGTTTGTGGTATAACTACAATATGGTGACCACTTACGGGTTTGGTGACTGTACGTAAGTCTCAAGTACTGTGATAGGTTAGGGTCTTATGTTAGACTGGATATATTTGGTTTGGTAAATGTAAAGGGAGTATGTGCAGAAGTAGATGTGATTGTTTATGATATTTTAAGGCTTTTCTTATTTGTATATTATGTAGTCCAGTTATATTTGATATCTGCTATTGGTATTCATTGTGCATTATACATTTATTTTGAATGGGTAATGATGGATGCATATGGTGTACAGTTCTTGGGACAGGAAAAATCTGCTATAAATTTCTTAAGCTGGTAAAAATACAAAGTATAAGACTGTGTGATAGTGACACAGTATAAATGCAGGACTGTTGTATGACTTAGTTCATACACCACTTTGATCAAGTCCAATTCGATGTAACGCATGTAACATAATGACTTATTATTAAACCTTGCAGGTTTAATAATAAGTCATTGTTCATATCTTGAAACTTTGAGATAGTTGGTATCTAAATTTGTGAATTCCAAGTTTTGATTATAATATGCTGCATGAAATTAGACAGTATCGTTACATTATTGAATTAAAAATTTGTTATGCTATGTGTGTGTGTGCAGTAAATTTTACAGCAAAAGTAGATTTTATGTGGTTATTCTTGGAAGTTGCTGTGATTTCACTGTGAACGAACTGTATTCAAAGTTGGGATCTTTTGACCTCTGCCAGGTAAATTAGCTTACCCAGGCTTGTAGAGTGCATGTGTTGTCCAGAAGACTTTGATGTGATCAGTTTTAAGCATTCTAAGACGAACAACTTGTGTCTGGGTTTGGGGGTTATTAAAATTGCTGTCTGCATGCAATAGTGGCAGAACTCAAAAATGGCCATTCGGAATTAACAGCTACATCCAACCATACCATCACCCTTCGTAGTCAAAACATACCCTGCTAGATGCCACTGTTGTCAGATGTAGTTATGTTTTTGAACTTCATAGTTTTAACTCTAAATGGGCAATTTTTGGATTGTGCCACTATTGTGTTCAATAAGTGACATTTCTCATTCCTTATTTTGAGTTACTGTGGCCATATGTTGTATAGAGGAAGAATGATTTTGCATTTTCCTCAGTTTGAAACCATTTGCATGGTTAACATCCATACTTTATATTATTGTTAATTGTGTTGTTTAATTGTTAATTGTGTTGTTCTATGTATTGTTTGTGTGTAAATGTGTACTGTGCTACTTCTACTTGGTGTCAACGTAATTGCAGTTAACAAATATATCATTATTATTTTTGCCTATTTATTATGATGGAATTGATCCAGTTTGTTGAAGCATTAGATCAGCTGTGTTACATTTTGTTCATGTGGAATTTCCTGATGTTTTTATTTATAAACTGGGCACATACAGCATTTTGTGTAGGTGTTAGTTAATTTATTCTTTCTTCACAGACAACAGGATGACTATCAGCTGGTTAGGAAACTTGGACGAGGGAAGTACAGTGAAGTGTTTGAAGCCATTAACATTACAAACAATGAGAAGTGTGTAGTGAAAATATTAAAGGTATGTATTTTAACATTAGTTTATTTTATAGTTGGTCTTGGGAGTAAGTAATAATGACAGTGCCATGGCTGAAGTGGTTAGTTACCAGCCAGTCACTCTGGAGGTTCAGTTTTGATACTGGGCAGATCTGTGTGGGGTTTGTGATGGACAAAGTGGCACTGAGGCAGGTTTTCTTGCCTTAGTACCTCAGTTTTCGTCCACCAATAACGTTTCACCAATGCTCCATACTCATTGATTTATCTATTACCAGTGCTGTATAATGCCAACAGTTGACAGCATTGCTAAGTAATAGAGAAAAGAGCAACTATTTATTGTCTAAAGTACTGTGAAACTTTAATACAGATAACGGCTTTCCAGACTATGTTAACCCTTTGGCACCAAACATCATATAACTGTGACTGATTTTATGCAGGTCCAGTTTAAATTCAGGTCTGCTGTAGATAACACTGGCCAGTTAATGGTGGCACCAAAGGGTTAAAGTACATTTGCCAGTGTAATTTGTCATCACACAATTTGCTGAAGTACTTTTATTAAATGTAGGCTAGTAATTTGAGCATTGTATAAGCATGTACATTTCTGAGTGGAGGTTTATAAGATTATAGTTTATTATGAATATTACGTTGGAATTCTCATATGTTTTAGTAATGACTTTCATAAAATATGTAGTTTGAAGTGTGTCTTTGATGTCACATTGTCATAATATGTTTTGTCTAGAAATTGCTTGGTTCTTGTCGATAAAAGCTCTCAGAACCCAAAGCTGATCTGCTTCATCAACGTTATGATTAAGATTCCATGTATTTTGGGCCCCACACCCAAGAATGTTGTCAGAGAGTAGTGTTTAAATGCAAAGTGCTTTGCATGTACAGTTGATTTCTAAAAAGTGTAAAAGCATTGAATTGTTAGTTATACATGTGGTTTAAAGATAAAAAATGTTTTTGTCTGTGATAGAAGTGAGTTTTAATTGCATAACTTACACTGTATGTGTGGCATCAGTGTGTGGGTTATACATGTATGTTAATTAGAAGTACCTTGATATTTTGATCTGGAGCTGTATCATTAGCAGTTTTAAATTATGAAGTACATGCTGTAAATTTTGAGTTGTTTCTCATTCAGTATGAAGTTCAAAACCAAAAAGGAAAGTTCTGTTTCACTTGTCCCTCATAATTCTAACAATTTTTTTTTTAAATTTGTGTACTGTTCATACTGTGTTTTATTGTGCTGTACTTTGTTTTCTTGTAATTGGAAGTTCATTTATCGTATATTTATTATAGCAAAAACCAAATATTTGCAGCTACTCTAAAGTCATTATTTTATGTGACCAATTTGTTTGTCAGTATGTCTCCTCCATTATTCTAACATGCATGTATCGAGGTGCCATGTGGGCTATGTTTTGTGATAAGTGAGCCAACAGGAAGTGATGAATTGCCAATCAGATAAAGCAGTGTCTCTGTAGTAACCAACTCTGAAGTGCTTATCACTTTTGTAAAGTTTTATAAAATTGTACAGGTAACAGAAAAGTGCACATTTGTTGAGGAGTTAGAAATTTTTATTGGTAGTATTGATCGTAGGTAGAGTTGGGTTTACCATTGAATATTTCTCCAGGGGGTGATGAAGTTTTTGAATAGTAAACTGAGAAATGCTATAAATTAAAGGAAGTGGGCATAGAGATGATGGATTCAAGGCAACAGAAATTGAATGTTAAGGGTCTGAAAATCTTAAGTAGGGATTTTAGTGGTTTCACTTTATTCTAGTTGGTTCTTTAACTTGTTCACAGGAAATGTCACCGTGGACAGAATTAAAATTTGGTTTGAATTTTGACACATTCAGGAGGTATCTTGCATGTGAATTACCTTATTTGCAGGAAAGGGGGATTTTTTTTTTTATGTTTGTATGTGCCATATTGGATTTCACTCCTTGTATTGTGACTGAAACAGATTTGATAGGTTCATATGGCTTTTAGAAATAATTGGGTGTTTTTATTTATTTATTCATTTATTTACATAACATCCAGTCTGTTACAATGTAACTAATTGTAAATAACTGTTAACAGCACTCGGGAGATTATAGTAAAAACAATTACAGTAAATTAGTTACATTTGAGTATTCCTATTGGTAAATATTTACTCTCCTACGCTGACATGGACTGTAAAAACTCTTAAATTCTGTAAAACGAATTATTCAACAAAGCTGATTTCACTTCTTTTCTAAAATGATTAAAATTATCTAATGTTTTAATCTTTGAAGGCAAGTATTTTTACAACTTAACACACTTTTCTGAAACAAAGTTGTATTAGAAAATTGTGTGTGGAAGTTGTATTTACTTCGTGTGTTATGTTCATGGATCACAAAGTTTTGCTTCATATTCCCCTTATATTTTTTTATGAAGCACAAAACTTCTAAAATGTACAGTGATGTCACCATAAGAATTCTATTTTCTTTAATTTCTTTCTACAGGATTCATATTTTTTTATTCCTATGATTAATCACCTTGTTTTGAATACACAGTACCTTTATACTTTCTCTTGTTCCTCCCCACAGTATAATGCCATAGCTCAGTCATGACTAGGCAAAGTAAATATTCCAAAGCATACAGTTACTTGGAATGTTCTTTAAAGATTTCATGATATAATAAGTTTTACTCAAACTATGACACAGAGAACAGATATGAGCCTGCAAACTTAGATTTTCCGTGATATACTTTCCTAAAAATTTTACTTTAGACATGTAAGCAGTTTCAGTATTTTGTAACAAGATACATGGTTTATAAGGAGGTTTCAATCGACAAAGTTGGAATGACATAGCAACTGTTTTCGTAGTGTTTACATTAAAGTCATTTTTAAGAAACCAGACTTCTAATTGTTTCAAAACTGAAGATAGTCTGTTGTAATATTAATCACGAATATGAAACCTTGAGTATCGGAATTTCATATGTTTTAATTTTGGTGTAGTTGTTAATCTCTATGGAGTTTAAATCAGTTTTTGTTTAATTGTGTGGAATTTCTCGTAATGGGTTCAACACGTGTGTGTGTGTGTGTGTATTGAATTACTTTGGAAGTATGGCAGAACTTAAGGAACCTGTAGTAAAGTTGTGCATTGATGGGTTATTTGTTTTATTATGTATTCTAGAAGCACAAGCAGGGATACCACACCACAAAATTAATGTACCTGTAATGTAGGTCTGGCATGTGTATAGCTGAGATTAGTGGTGGGAGTCATTGCATAACATTATGCATGTACACGTTATTGTTAAGGTCACTGCCAGGATAACTAGTTGTACTTGTTGCAGTACTTAACCTGATGTAGGAACCTGCATTTGCATACTTGAATGTGTGTATGGAATACGCCCCTAGAAATTTATTTTATATATTAGACAACAAGGAAATTTACCACATTTTTAAGAAATGCTGCTTAATCTCTGTTTTATTTTCAATAAAATACTTTTTATTTCACAACTTTGTTTCCTATTCAAATACATTTTGCGTAAACCATGCCCCAAAATTTAAATATCCAACTCAGTAGGACAAAGGTTAGTATGTAGTGACTTCCAACATGTGACTGAAATAAATATGTGCTTGTTACACATAATAAATGTATGGTCTTGAGTCTTATATTTTCAATATCTTTTCATTTGTTATAATGTGACAGGATGTAATTTCCATTTTTTGAAATCTGATTTAGTGAAGATGGCATTTTATGGTTTTTTTCCTGGTCTCACTATATGTAGTGTATTATTTTTCCATGTTTAGTAAATGATAGGAGTCTAGTAAAACCCAGCACAGTCAGAAATTTTGAACTTTGGGAACTTGTATATCATTTTAGTGCAGTTTGGTAAGAACAATCAGTACTTGTGTTTTCTTTGCATTGGAAGTCCTGTTTGACATGTGATATCACATAACAAATCCCCACTGAAAGTGTGATTGTAGCATCCAAGCCATTCTGATTTTTGACGGAGATTATTTTAGTGCTTATTTTATGTGTGATTAATGATTTTAAAAGTTAATTTAAGCATGATTTGAGGCTTCTACCACAAAGTAGATGAGAACTGCTGTTCTGGGTTATTAAGCAGGGAGTAGTGGTAATTTCTTGCTGCTGTTTCAGGATGACCTATCGGTTCCATATTCAAGGGTAAAAAAAAAAAAAAAGATGGGGCGTTTATATTGTCCAGCAGTTTCTGTAAGAAATCACCACTACTTGCTGCGTAATAACCCAGAAGAGCGCAGTTCTCAAATTAATTTAATACCATTGTGTTTTAGTTTTAATTGATTCATGACCATACACTGATGATTCATTATGAGAGATGGCTGTAACATAGCAGACTATGCTGTTTATAATACAATAAATTTACAAATCTGTATATGCACTTGTGGGTGTATTTCTCGTAATTTTTGTGTATTTAAAGTTAGGTTGAATTTCTTAACTCTTTTGTATAAATATATATTTTATAATAATTATTTTATGCATTCAGCCTTACAAGATCAGCAGCTTCTCAATGTAATTTTGTGTAACCCCACATAGTGAAAACTGTGATTTGGTGAAGGAAAAGCCCCCCCTCCCCTCCCCCCACCTCAAAGAGATTCATTAAAGGGAGATTTTGTTGTATTTTGAGGCCTTACATTGGACAGCTAGCTTTAGCTGTTAGCACGTTGTGTAGTGCATAGATCTTAAAAAATTCTTACTTTTTAGCCAGTGAAAAAGAAGAAGATCAAACGTGAAATAAAGATTTTGGAGAATCTGCGCGGAGGAACGAATATCATCACACTTCAAGCTGTTGTGAAGGATCCAGTCTCAAGAACTCCAGCGCTTATCTTTGAACACGTCAATAATACAGACTTCAAACAGTTGTATCAAACGTTAACAGACTATGACATCCGATACTACCTGTACGAATTACTTAAGGTAAGAGTAGCAGCAACAAAATGAAAATTCAGTGGTGTTTTCAACATTCAGTGACAGTGCCACTAAGTCACAGTCATCAGGTGCATGAGAGTCAAGAAGAAGCAGCAAGAAAAGTGTTTTGAGTGTGATTGATCAATCACATTATGTCATTTGATGAGCTGGAAAAATCACAAGACTAGAAGCAGGGTGATAGATTGTGTAAGCTGTAGGTGGGATTGATGGCAAAAGGAATCACCTTAAACGAGTTATAAATTATGAGGTGATAATATTAATTTGCCAGTTGCATTAGCCTGCCTCTCTTACTTTCTGGGGGGGTGCTGGAACCCTATTTTTATGCGCTTTCCTGTATTTGCATCGCTGTGGTAGCCAGGAGTATAGTTTCTTGTTTTGTATTCTGATTGATGTTTTTTGTGTGCTCATTATCGTCAAGTAATGTACCCGCTTTGTGTGACTTTTCTCTTGAATGGGGGTTTTGTTAGAGAAGAATGAAACATAGAAGTTTCTTCCAGTTATATGGTGCTGAATGTAGGATTGTGTTTGAAATTGAGTGAAATTGGAGATATACTCTGGTGTTCATATTGTGAGGTGTTTAAGTGTGTTGACAGTCTGAACTAATTGTTGCAGTTGAGTCAACTTGAAACTTGTTAGTTGATTATGGTATTACCTGTAGGTTGTACAAGACACCTGAAAGTGTGTAAATGTGTGAACTAGTACTAGAGTAGGTACCATATTGAGCATTGATTTTGTGAAGATAGGTTGTGCCTTATGTATTTTACAGAGTAGATGTTCAGTGGAATACAAATTTGGGGTTTTGTAGTGTAATAGTCAACCCATTTGGGTTTAAATTTCATGGTCTCCATCTCATGCCAGCCACTTTAGAGTTTGCTGTGAGGTTTCTGTGTTGTAGGTTACGGTTCCTTCCCTGTGTGAAAAACTTCGGAGTTACAGTAGAAGACCCTTTTAAGGTTTTCCTGGGGAACAGACTTTTTGTACCTTAAACCAAGAAGAATCTTAAAAGGGGGTTTTATCAGAGTCAAACAGAATTACTGCTGTAGATACTAAACTTTATATTCATTCTACATTTATGCCTGACTGCTTTTTTTCAGTCTGCTTTTTTATGAAAGAAAAAAAAACTTGAAAAAATGTATTGAGTAGGGTTTCACTGCACGAGACATTCTGTGGGTCCATCCTGCTGTCAGGAGATGTGGAAAGAGAATAATCTGTAGGTGTTGCAGAATGTGACTCCATTTATTACAGCCTACACTTCAGAATCAAGTGTGCATATAACAGGAGTTGCAAGCATGTGTACTTGGAATGTTCCTTTCCACAATAATTGCAGAGTGGTGTCTGCTTTGTTGGTCAGGTGTGATGAATGACCAGCAGCTCTTTCTCCAGAAGTTCAAGTCTGCTGAAACTGGCATCGTTGATCTTGTAGGGGCACAAGTATATCTTGACAACTTCAAAACTTGAGACTGCCTTGTCAAATGTAGAACTGGGGGGTGGTTCCTCATCTCCCTTTTAATCTCTGTCACCATTTTGTTTGCAGTTGACACTTTTCTTTGACTGACAGTGTTTCTGTATGGTTATAGTGGCTGTTGTCGTGACAGTTTTATCTGCTTTTCACAAAATCTTAGGTCTTAATCACTGGGTTCTATTTAGCTGCCTCAAATCATCCGCCTCAACCTCATTATCTTCCTCATAGTCTTAATGACTAAGGACTCTGCTTCCTGAAGCAATTCCTTATTGTTGCACAGGTTATTGAATTCCACACAGCAATTACCATGTGTATTGCCAATAGAATGTTGAGTTCCAGCTCTGCTCTTAGTCTCTTTGGCAGTAATTACCCTCAGCCCAAGGATGTCCCTGTGTTTTGCTTTCAGTGAATGAATTAAACCAAGATCAAGGGGCTGCAACTTGCTGGTTCACTTTGGAGGAAACAGTTTCATTTTCTACATTATTGAGGAACCCTGTGTCTGGTGGGTATGCTGGACATTTGTCCATTAACCTTTTGGCGCCGGAATTATTTTTTTCATTTTAGGACACCCTGTATATAAAATGTGAATAATACATGAACCAAATATGTTAGAATTATGAAACAAACTGCATTTTGAAGAGAAAAAAACAGAGTATATACCACGTTTAAAATATTCAGTACCTATATTTGTTGAATAAATATATAAAATGCAACTTTAGAGTTTAGTGGTGCGGTACGACCACTATAGTTGACATTAGGCACCAAAAGGTTAATAGTAGCACCTTCCTGTTGCCGACACCGTTTGTTGCATCTGACTGCCTCAGAAACTGTGAATGTGGCATATGTATTGATGCATTCAAATTAATACTGCATTAACAAGAAATTGTCAACATTTTTTAAACAGCTGGGTTTTGCATACTTTCCACTTAGCAGCAGCTTCAGTTTTTTCAGTGACATTGGCATTGCAGCAAAGGAGTATTGTTACCTGCTCTTTGGATTTATGACCTGCACAGGTTACACCTATCAGTGTCCAGTCCTTGTCTGGCATCAGTGAATAAAAGCGGGCAGTTTTATCTGCATTAAAAATGTGTCTGGATGTATACCCAAGGATCATTTCTGGGAGGGACTTATTAATTCGGTGGTCTACAGTTTTTTTCATTCACATCACCAATTTCACCTCACATTTTTCTGTAACTCTTACTACGTTCTTTTTCTTAAATGATGTAACCATCCATTTGATGCTTGGAAGACAGAAATAATAATTTAGGCCACAATTTCTGTTGTCTTTGAATGTGAGATGGGTCTCTCAATCAGGATTTTGTCAAATTGCTGCTGTTGGAACCTTTCATACTAAACCATCATTGGCACCAATTTTCATGTTTGTCCTTTTTTTTATGCTGCTGGTATTCCACGCTTTATTCCACCTTCATTTTATCTTTTGTGAGGACTGTATTTCTCAAAGAAGATGCTACTAGTCAAAAATGTCTTGCCATTTCCATGCGCGTTATATTTGGATTTGCCTGCATTTCATTTATCAGTAATTTGGATGTAAACGAATAGCTTTCGTCACTTCATGCCTGTTGTTTGTATCACTTTATGACACTTTGTGGCAAGAAATGCGATGAAAATATTGGTCACATTGTGCGAGTGGGTGGGATTTTCCAGAAACCAGTCACATGGGACTAATATCTGCCGTAAGCAGTTTGTGTAGTTGGTACATTTCACCATACACAGCAGTAAAGCAGTCAGTAAATCATGAGGTAGCGTACATCCACAATTCGTAATAAACCAATAGGTGTTGCATTAGAAATGTGTATTGATGTGAATGCTTCCCTCTTCATTGTATTATACTGATTTCTTGCATGCCGACTCTTGAGAATCTGATAGGATACTGCTGTGATAGTTCACATTTGCTTCTGACAGTGCGCATAAATGTGGCATTATGTACACGACCCAAACGAGTTGTAAATGTGAACCTTAAATCAGGTTCTGAAATGGTATAGGGACCAAATTTTTCTGCCTTAAATGGGTAAAAAGCAAAATTGAGAAACTTTAAATTGATAAAATTTTAACATTACTTATATGACATTTTGGTCAGAACAGCAAGAAATGAACCTAAAATGCAGGGACACTGTAAATGTGGATGTTAATGTATTTGTTTGTAACTTGCTTATTTACGTACTTACTTACTTACTTACTTACTCCATGGTGCAGAGTCCTTCTTGAGAAACTAACTGGTTTGCAGCTAGACAAGAAATTCCCCGCATTTCATGGAACCTGAAGGTTCATTACCGCACTCACAAGCATCCACCACCTGTCTCTATCCTGGGCCAGCCCAATCCAGTCCATATAACCACATCCCACCTCCTGGAGATCTACGCCTAGGTCTCCCCGATGGTCTCCTTCCCTCCCGTTTCCCCACCAAGACCGTATACTCCCCCCTCTCCTCACTCTTGCACGCCACATGCCCAGCCCATCTCATTATTTGTTTGTAACTACCTCTTCATATTTCAATAAATGGAGTCGTGTAATTGTTGTACAGTTGGGTTTGTACAACAGATTGTGTTGCATTGTTGAATATAAAGTTTTAACAAAACCCATTACTGATGACTGATATACAGTATTTATTATTCACCAGTAGGTGCAAGAACAGTTTTGTCACATTTTAAATTTATAGCTTCACTACCTTGGACGTAATACCCCTAACCTGCATGTAGTGCTAAGGTTAATGACTGGAGCTGTATCTCTGCTCCTCTGTATGCCTTTATAGCATGAACAGGTACAGCTTTACTCCTTGTACCATGTAATTGGGTATGCAGGAGGTATGCCACTGTATATTTCATTGAGTGTAATTTTCATAACAAGTGGATGGTTTGGTGTATCATTGGCCAGCAATTTATTGATTTTTATATGTTAAATATTTATCATCTGAGACTGAAATCCTTCAGTATTGTACTGGCAGCATGATTTTAACTTGGGTCAGCATTGTTAGTGTGCTGAAACTTCCATCCCGTGTTTCTATAGGGACTTCTGAGAGCAAATGATAAATGCAAGAAATTACAATGGAAAAGCACTAAATATATTAGAAATATGAGAAAACAAAAAATCAAAATTTTACATTGCACTTAGGCCTACAGAAATGATAAAGAAACAAAAATTGTGTTAATATCTGAATGGCAGTAACTTTTCTTTTGCAAAGAAATTTGATATTGACAACTTTTTAGTTTGCAGCCTTACATTTCAGACAGAACTGCACCATTTCCAAGTTACAGACTTTCTATTTGTCACACCTTTCTTTGCTGTGTGTGTACGATAATGAGTTAACAGTTCTGTAAGCAGCTTGGGCTTCATTGAAACTTGTTACTGGTTCGAGGCCACGTTCATCACCGTAGTCTCCCTACTGCTGCTGCCACCCTCACAATCATCTCTCAACTCATCTGTTTTGGAAATGCAATGTATGTGAAGCTCATTGTCTATAGACATGCACATTCTTGTCATCTGACCACACCCAATGCTTGTGGAAGGCATAATGCTTTTGAAGTTGAGTGGAAAATACACAAATTAATTAGAGTATCTCATGGATATGTGGGACATTTGTCCTCAAACAACATATTATTTTTACCTTGCACAACAGTGGTTGTATCCATTACCCTTGATAACTCTGTGGAAGTGTTTGTTGTCATCCACACTTTTTTATTTGCATAACATTTCATGTTTTGAAACAACTCTGTTTCATTGAGCAGCACGATTAATAACACTAAGTTATGTGGCTTGTGTCAAATTTGAGGGGAAAAGGAAGAGAACATTGCAAGACAGGACTGTACAAACAACTGTAGAATACAGTCCACAGTTCTTATAATAAAACCAACTAGATACACTAATTTCTCAAATTTATTTTTGGAATAAAACTCTACAGGTTTCAGACAGTTCCTCTGTCCATCATCAGTAGTTTTTCACTGTACACACAGCAATGGTATGTGTCATACAGGTTTGCTGACAGCTTGCGAGCAGGATCAGGACATTACGTCCTGATCCTGCTCGCAACAGCACTAAGGTATGATATGCCAGTGTAATTATACATTTATTTTGTGGGTGATTTTTTGGGACCAGAAAAAGTTAACGATACTTGCAGGAAAATGACACATACAGGAATGATGGATAAAGGTTTCCCTCTATTAAAAAAAATGCAGAAGTCCACTGGGTGAGTTGTGAGCATGTGTTGCCATAGTACTGAAACACATGGGCAGTACAGATTCGAATGAGGAGAGTTGCCTTTTGTTCTTGTGTAGATTCTGAGGTCTCTTTGGTGGTGAATGTAACTGTTGCATAAACTGAACTCTGCCTGTCTTCACTGAATAACTTTCAAACTCAAAGAACAGTCATCCTTGAGAATTTGGTAGTCCTGTGCTAGACAAGGAATTCCCTGTAGGTTTGGTATCATGCTAACAAAATCCAACAAGATTCTGCCACTTGTGCCTGTCTTTTGCCATGCTGATTCAGTCCACATGTTTGGATACTGCTTTTTTAAGATGTGTTTTAATATCATCCTTCAATATATGCCTAGATCATGCAAGAAGTCTCTGCCCTTGAGGTTTTTTTGCCAGAACCTGTATTCATTTTTTTCTTGTCCCATATGTACCACATGTCACTATCAATTTTATGTTGCCTGATTTGGCTCGAATGGTATTGGGTGAGGGGTACAGATGGTGAAACTACTATGGTGAATGGTGAGCAGGGTTATCCATCTACCTGGAAATGTACATTAATGTGGTATAAGTTAAGCACAGACTACTTTAAATTCTTACTTTATGACTTTCTACACTTTAGCAGACATTTTTGGAGCCTTCTTACATGAGCAAAGAGAATGCTTTGTTCCCTGTGGTATGAACATGATTTTCATGTAGAAGGGCATTCTCTTTGACTTTTCTGTATTAGAAAAATGTAACACAGTATATTTGTTGTATGTTCTGTAAACATATATTTTTATGCTAGATGCAGGGTCTTCACATCCGTACATCTAATGTATCTGTGTCACAACGGGAGGTTCCATTTAGAGATATATTTTTGGTTCTGTTGAGCATATAGCAGAGTAAAAAAGAGTTTAAAATATTTGAGCTTTTATTGAAATAGCAACCCTCAGTAGGCAAGGTGGTTTGGACATATAATGCTGTTTCAATTTTTATGATTATTTCCCATATAAAATACGTCATGATATGTTTTATTGTGAGGATCACTGGTTTGGAGGTTACCTTCCACGTGAGGCATTGTATTGTCTTTGTTACGAAAGGGGAAAAGTGTCTGTGTATGGCTGAACAGTTTATAGGAACTCTTGGGTCAGTGCAGCTTTGAGATGTCTTCTGTGGAAACAGAATATAGATTTGTGGTATGATTTACGGACATATTGCTGTGTTTTGTAATTACCAAAATTAGCTGCCAGAATTTAAATCTGAAAAATGTTGAGGGATGTAAATGGTGTAATGTTTGCTTTGCAACTGGTAGAGTGTGAAAAAATCAATATATTGCACATTGTACTCATATAAGATTGTTGTCATGGAGTATTTTATGTTTGTGTTTTGTAATTTGGTATCATAGTCATGCATGTAAAATTTTGTGAATTCAACGAAGAAGAGTCAGGAGCAGAAATACGTATATTGATGGGGCTTTGTGAGATGTTTGAATTTTTTCACTTGTGAAATCAAAATTTGATAGTTTACTAGTGTAGTAGTACCACACAGAAAAACACGTAATAGAGGACGGACATTTTGGACTTGAGCATCTTAAGCAAAGTTTAATATTTATTAATTTATTTTTCTTGATTTCTGTTGTGGGTTTCCTGAAGCCAAAAACTTGTTGGTTTTCCAAGTCCACTGGTTTATTTTTCTTCATTTTTATACCAATTAATTTCAGTAATACAGTATCTTTAGAAAATACCATATGTACCTGAATGTAAAATGAGTATTTTGTATTATTCATCTTCTGTGCAATAGATGTATGTAACAATATATATACAGGCCAATTAAAAAGTCTGTGTGCACCTGCTTTCATCAGATGCACAGGGACTTTTTGATCACCCTGTATTTTCAGCTAATCGCACATCTATTGTGCAGATGTGCAGTTAGTTGCTGATAAATATATTTTTACATAAGATGGCTGGTTTTACTACTTCAGCATCTAAATAATGGGGGATATGATCAGCGGGGGTGAATGTTTTTGTATGTGCCTTGGCTAGGCAGGTAAAGAATACGTGGTGCTACCCATAAGTCCCCGAAATAGGAATGCCATGCAAAAATCGCTTGTAGTACCGTTGTGTGCCACTAGGTACCCTTTATGAACCACTGTGCCAAGCAGTGTTCTGCTGTGATTATGTGTGTGTTTTTTCTGTTCATTTTTGTGACGTGTTAGTGCTCTTATGCGATCGTACCAACCTGCTAAAGTGACTGATGTGAATGAGCAATGGATTTGCACCATATTTTTGCTTCAAACTCAGCTAGGTGGCTTCGGAAACTCACAGAATGCTTAAAGAAGCATTTGGTGTTGGTGCCCTAGGCCAGACGCGAACCTGGACATGGTTTAAGCATTTCAAGAACAGATGGATGTCAGTTGATGGTGAAGACCTTTGACCAAAACTGTGGCAAAAGTTTGATGTCGAGGGCATCATGCATAAGGAATTTGTTCTACCAGGACAGACGGTGAATGGAAAATTCTATTGTGATGTCCTTAGGCAATTGAGGGACAACATCTGGCACATATGTCCAGACAAGTGGCGCAAAAACTCCTGGGTCCAGAATCATGCCAACGCTCTGGAATGTGCATTATGCAGCAGTTTTTGACTTTTATAAATATGAGTCATCCCCTACCCTCCCTACGCACTGGACATTGACCCCTGTGATTTTTTCCTATTCCCAAAAATAAAATTGAAAACCAAAGGGCGACGTTTTGACAGTATTGAAGAGATCCAGACCAAATTGCAGAACGTGATGAAGACGCTGACTCAAAATGACTTTCAGAAGTGCTTCCGATCATGGAAGTCCTGCTGGAATCTCCATATCAATGCTAAAAGGGGACTACTTCGAAGGGGATAGGGCAAATATAAATTGCAGTAAGTGCTTAAGCTACGCAGTAGAATTTCAAGAACTTTTGGGTAGCACCACGTAATTACACAGGTGATACATTAATAGTACCAGTTTTATGCTCATGATTTCACTATTGTTATGCCACCTCATTTCACACCAGTTTATGGAAGTGAGGAGGTATTAAAATTAAAGTATTCTTTAAAAACCATTGACAAATGTGTTGAAAGGAAGAGTGTGTCAGCATGTAAAATACCAAAATAAATGCATTGCATGTATGATGCCAATGTTAAATGAATGGTAATGAAAGATGGTGAAGACCTCAACAATTGCACATTGATACACATTCAGAGGTGTCGAACAGACTGTGTAACACTGGAGAAAACAAACAGAACTATTATTGTATTAAGGGAACTTAACCTGAGAAGTATTTTGTGAACCCAAGCAGGTGAATTTGATCACCACTCACAGCAGAGATCTGGAATTATGCCTGAAAAGAAGGGACTGTAGAGATGGTATGAACAAAGACATCAGAACATGCTGTAGTGCAAAGATTCCACAAGAAGTTTTCAAAGCCAGCAGTAAGATGCATCATAAAGGGTCAGCCCTGCATCAGAGAACTGCTTAGCACAAAAGTTTCCCTTTAAAACTTAACCTCTTTTGTCTGGCCTTTAAATTCCGTTGTAGCCACTGACAACCAAAGTTATACTCATTTTAAATGCCCATGCCTGCAACTGAGCGGAAATTTTCCCTTGAATCTGAGTTACGTTTAATGGGACAATGTTTTCCCATTCGGCTGATGGAGAAATAGCAGCTCCATGTAATTAATGTGCTCAGGAAAAAGAAACAAAAGAGTAAAATACTGATGCAGTCTGAGTCTTTGTAATTTGCCAACCAGCACTTTAGTTGTTGTAAAAGGATGAAAATAAGTACATGTAACGACAGAATGCATGAAAAGCAGAATAAGCATGGTGCTTTAGTTTTGGCCAGTGTGAGAAAAAAGAAGTCTTTATTATGAGCAGAAAGGATCTTCTGTAAGAAAAGCTTTATAGTTGAATTATATTGACAGAAGCCATCATGGTTGTCTGCTGAAAGAAGCGTGGGACAGCAGATCCAGTGCCGTTTTCAAGGACAGATGAATGCTGATGAGAAATTCTTAAGTTAACACAGATCTAAAGATCTTAACAGGAAGCATGTCCTCTCAGGTACATACATTCTTGTGATGGATTAACCACCAAAAGTTGACTGGGTTGCCACTATGGGGAATGGCTACAATGAGGGAACTGCCCCCAACACCAGTAGGAAACATGGTAAGACCATCCGAAGCAGTGCTTGGGCAGGGGAATTATACTGCCTGAAGTCATATTTTGTCAGAATCCATTATCAGGCGCCTGAAAGGTGCTGTGAGTTTCAGATGACATGCATGGAGCGGAAGGGGGATGAGTGGGAGGAAGGTCACGAAGACAGTGACCAGCCAATTTTGTGATGTGTTTGTAACTGCTTGCTACATTAACACTCTAGTATTTCAACTATGATTTTTTTTTTTTAAATTCTGGAATATGAAGCTTGTAAACAAGTGACATAGAAACCTAGCTAATGTGAATAAAAGTGTTTTCTTGAGATCTGAAGATTGTGAAGGAGGTTTGTCTTATTTGGGAAAATACAGTATTTCATGTAATTGGGAAGTTGCACTATGGGAATTGCAAGATACAGATTTTTTGAAACCACAGTAGTGTTGTCAGTACAGTGACTGCTGTGCATTGGACAGCCAAGGAAGCCATGATGCCCTGCAGAGACAAGAGTTTTTTCTTCTGCACAACTTACCTGGACCAGTTTTGGGACCTGATAAAGCTCCCATGTGAAGGGTACTGGGAGCTGTTACCCTAGGAGTAAAGTGAAAGGGGTCCAGAGCTGACCAGTCTCCTCTGCTTACTGCCAGGGTTAACAGTGAGTGGAACTATGTCCCCACATCCCCATATGCCTTTTTGTGGCATGCTGAAGGAGAAGATGTACCTTTATCTTGCAGGATTATGTGCCTTGCCTTTGCATTAAAATTTAACATGTTGTTTTGTTTGTATAATGGATGCAATTCTAGGTTGATGAGTGATCCAATATGCTAATCGCCAAAGGATTGCAGAAACACAGATTGCATAATTACAATCCATTAGTACCACGAATACACAGTTTTTACTAGTATATTTCAACTTATCTGGTTCCAGCATGTTTCGAATGTTCACCGTCCTCGAGCAGCTCACAACCAAATAGCTTAAAACTCACAGCGATAGCATTTTATTGCTGTGAGTTTTAAGCTGTTCGGTTGTGAGCTCTCTGAATGTGAATAGCCAAAATGTGTAGAATCCAGGTAATGCAAAATATACTAGTGAAAATCATGCATTTGTTGTACTGAGTAATTGTAATCATTCACAGTGCACGGAGAGAATAATACGAAGCAGATTGTAGGAGCATAAAGGAGATCGATCAGGTGTCTAAAGGAGCAGATGAAATCAGTGTTCTATTTGTCATATGTAGAGCAAGTTAATTATTTGGAAGGATGTGGTGTTAGCAGGTGGATTGGCATCGGCATTAGTGATAGGACGTGGACAAGTGTGACAAGCATCGGCTGTTAAAACTGTGTGAAGAATTTCTGTGAAAAACCTACCTGTAGTGCTTGTAACAAAGTAATATATTACCAGTAGCATTGTTTTACTTTGATTTGTTAATGTTCAGTGACTACTGATTCTCACCTGCTTGTGCAGAGAACAGTTGTATGACATTGTGAAGTGTTCACATCCTTCATAAACCATTGTTTTATTGCCATATGGCTAGATACTGAAGTTTCGGATGTAAGGAAACAATCCACAAAACAGAGCTTAGAGTGGGTTATGGTTTAATTGTTTCAGTTTATGAATAAAGGTGGATTACAGAGGTTTCATAACGGAGCACTCCATCTCAGAGCATAGTGTATGTTGTGTTAATAATTTAATAGTCTGAGGTTAAATATAAATGTGGGTTCTATTTATAGAAGGTTAAATTTCAGAAACTGAAAATTCTTAAGGGCTTTTATGGCTTTTGTGTTGCCTATACTCCAGAAAAGGCTCTGTAAAATTTTCTGCTAAACCCTTCTTGCAGGAGTGCCAAATAATACGCTATTTTTCTGTGAAAGGTGGAAGGTAAAGGTGTTAGTATTCCTGCCATGAAGGCATATAGTGGGAGTAGGGGCATAGCTCCAGTCGTACTTAACCGCGGCACTAAATGGGGGTGAGTGGTCAGTATAATGCCTCAGCCATTTTGTCCCTGGCAAAGATCTCCAGCACCCATTGAGTCGGAGGTTGTTCGGACCCCAGAGCAGGTCTAGACCAACTTTTTTTTACACAACTGCCTATGAGCAGACTGCAGGACTGTTATTAACACACTTTCAGGATCTAACCCAATCTGATGATAGCATCAAGACAGAAGATATGTGGTAATTTACCTGTGCACGCAGTATTATTAGACATTGGTAGTCATGAGCTACTGCCCTGTCTGACCTTCCCATGTAACAGTCTCCTTGGAGCAGGGCCTTTTGGAAGCAAGCAGTAACGTTTTTATTTACTACAGTGTATGTTTCAGAATTTTTTTGACAAGTCAGGCAAATGTTTCAGAATTTTTTTGACAAGTCAGGTAATTGGAAAATCATTCAGGAAGGGACTGCTTGATAGATCTGGGTATAGATATGAGGATAGTATTACAGTGGATCTTGGAAAAGGGTGGTACAAGGGTGTGAACTGTTTGTTCTTCAGGATCAGGTTCAGTAGAGGTTTTGATGAACATTGTAATGAAGATTGTGTTCCGTAGAGGCAGGGGATTTCTTGTCTGTGTAACTGTCGGCTTAAAGGACGTACTCAGAACCTTGGTAGTTTTTTGGTCGGTCACTTAGGTCTCCGGAAGATGTGCCAATTTTTAGCATGACTTTTCATTGTGACTTGACATTTGACCACAGGGCTGGGCATTTAAATGTTATTGCACTCTTTGTGTAAAACATAAATACAAAATTTGTTTGGTGATACTTATTTAGAAATGTTTTATAGAGAGGTTCAGTTGGAATTTGTGTGTTGTTGTTAGATTGTAAATAATGAGGTCAAGATCATATTTATGTATTCTGTGCTGTGATACTATGTAGGCTTTTAGGTGGGTACCGGTGGTTTGGAGGAACATGCTGTTTGTTCCTTCTTGGTTGAAATGAGTGGGGTGAGGGTGTCAGGTTACCTACACAAGTTGCAAGGAAGGTGGCCAGTGAGATTAATGCGAGGGGCGAGAAAGTGGATAGCATTTTTGTTCCCATTTCCCATCTCTGGACATAACATAGGCTGTCTTTTCATTTTTCACTTCTTTGTGTCCCTTGTGTAGGATGTTGTCCTCGATCAGGCAGTTTTGTGTCTGAGTTTCCATATGTTCTGATCATGTTTCCATTACTCTGTGACATTTTATCTTCTCTCCTTCAGTGGATCTGAGTGGCCAGTGTCCTTACAACATGCCTTTGTAACCTGACCACATGCGTGTCTCACTTTCTTTCACTCCAGAGATGTTCTTCTGAAATGTGTGTATCCGCCTGCAAGATTCCATTGTGTCATCCCAGAACACCAACTGTCAGCACGGGGAAACTCCGAAAACTTGAACCAGAATCAAGTCTTGGTTTGTGATTATTCTACTTGAGTGTAGGTTCACATGACATATTTGTACACCTTCCCTGAACAAAGATTACATGGTAGAGGTATGAATTTCAAGAATTCGGACAAGGTTCATTTTAGTCAGAATGGCATGATTACATGCAAATCTGATGATGGGCACCATGAGAATGCTCATTTGTTATTTTCGAAAGATGCCCCACAGTTACAAAATTCCACATTCTGGAAGAAAATGGAGTGCTGTAAGTTATTCTTTCCTTCAGAGAATGGAAAGTGAGGTTTTCGGTCAGTTCAGACTACCTTTGTGTAACACTAATTGGTAGGCTAATTGCACCATTTGTTCAGGTTGGGGATGACCTTGCTGCACTCATGGTGGTTGTGTCCTGTTGCAGGCACACATCCATGGGGAGGGTTTGTATCTGGTTCTTCAGTTGCAAAGACATCATGACTTAACGTTACACAGTGTACGTCAGCACAGTCTTTTTTATTCTTAAGCCTTGCTTAAGAATAAAAAAGATTGTGCTGACATATACTGTGTAACGTTAATTGAATTACAAGAACATTGTGATGCCTTCATTCAGAATATTTGCGGCTAGTCAAGCCAAAAGCATCTACCTATATAAGCCTTGCTTAAGAATAAAAAATATTGTGCTGACATATACTGTGTAACGTTAATTGAATTACAAGCACATCATGATGCTTTCATTCAGATCATGACTTATTACATTATGTAGAATGATTAAAATATGCACATGAAACAAGTATGCACAACATTTTTTGTGGATTATAAGTACTTTTGTCTGGGAGTCCCACACCCCAACAAATGCAATGTGTTGCATTTCTTTTGAACAGATGCAAGTACTCTTCTTCTGTGAGTGGGTACAATATTCTGTGAATGTAGATAATTTTAATTTGTTTTAGTTTGCTTTCCATAAGAAAGAGAATGTTTATATGCCACATCATGCTTACTGAGTGTTGCTGTAAAGATAAGCTGTTCCTTTTAAAATCTTGAGCATTACTTGAAGTAAAAGAAGTGCTTTTGTTTGAGACCATGCTCACGTATCCATCTGTCTGTGATCTTGCATCAGCAGTTTGTCAGATTTCCACCTACCTTGTTAAAGTTATTTACAAAAGGTTGATAAGAAGGCTTGAGTTCTGTGAATGTTGGCTGATTGTCACATTTTTCTTATAAGCATGAATGAATTTATACCCGTACTTTCTATACTGCTGGGCTGATTTAGGTGAAATTCAGTTCAGATTTCCATTCAGTGCGATTAAAGCAGTTGTACTGTGAAAAGTGATGAAGTGACAACAGAAGTTTACTTAACCCATCATTGCACTGTACAGACTTTCTTCACATGCTGCAGAATGACCATCCTGCTGCATGTGTTATCGCACAGCAGCATGCATGCATTGCTAGGAACAGATTTTATTAATACTCTCACACATGCACACACACAGACATGGGCACTGATTTTCAATGTGATTGCTAGCTCTGTTGATGCAGTGTCTGTGGTGGGAAGTTGTGCATCAAATCCCTCAGCCAAGAAATCTGTGTCAAGTATATGGAGTCAAAGTTGCCAGGTTTGGACTGTATTGTGGATGCTGCAGCACTTGCCATCTGTAGCATTTGAACCACTTTTCAGTCATCTGCGCTGTGCGGATTGTTACTTCGTCATGAAGGTTGATGGCAGAAGGTTGAACCATCCTTGCATCTTTCTTCAGACATTTTCGCTCAGTCCAGTGTGTTGTAGCAAGGAGCTGCATTGATTTTCTCACCCCTAGGGAGGAAGTCCACCAACAGGATTCCTTCGGCATCCTAGACAACTGTGACTATAATCTTGCACACAGAGTTGGCTGTTCTGAAATTCTTTGTTCTGGGGGAATCATCTTCGTCCCCAGCATGACATGTGCACTCATGTTTCATTACCAGTGATAGTCGGGTTTAACAGTGCCACATTGGTCAGTTTGTACTGAAGCAGATGTTATAAGCATAAATTCTTATGCATCTGTTTATGGTGTTCACTCACTTGCTTTGGGTCCCAACATGCAGTTATTTTCCTGTAACAAGGAGAGTCATGAACAATTTCCTGCACTTTTGGTGAGATGTTGAGTTTTTCCGCAATTTTGCGTATTTATGTGTCTGTTGTAATGAGTAATGCCTTACACATGACATCTTGTCATTTGATATCAGTGTTGATGGTCTTACAGCTTTAGTTCATCATGTCATTCCTGTCATTTTGGAATGCTTTGCCCCACATGGGAACTTGTTTCCTGTACACAATGACAGGACAAGCTCCCTGTAAATTTGGGTCAGTGTTTCACCTTGTGTGGGAATGCAAATCACACCTCCATGTTGGTCCAGCTTCCCAGTCTCAGCCATTGCCATAACTTTGCATGCTTGCACATTCACAACTTTGGCTGTTCGCAACAGAAATGTCCACCCCCATAAGCATATTCTGGTTCAGTAATGTCTCTCACTGTACAATCTTGTGAGCTGCACCTCTTTGTACCACACTTTTGAAACAGCCCCCATAATACTTCAGAATGGTCCTGTATTTGACAGACACTTCTGTTCCATGTCTTCAAATTGCCATTCTTCAGTAAAATACCAAGATTGTAACCATGCAGTTGAACATTACTAATACCATTTGAAGTTGAATTGTGGCATTTTGTGTTTCGTTACATGATCATGTTTTGTGGTGATAATGGATACTTAACTTCAGATTCTCACAGAGTATTGAGAATACATAGTTCTTTGTCAAAAAATAAAAGAAGTGAGAGTGAAACACTAGTATTAAAATAATTCACAATGTTTTTCACATTTCTAATAACAGAATTTAGATTTGAAAGCAGAAATTATATTTTGAAAGTACCTGATCAGTGATTTTATTTCACATACTTCATTATGCCACAGAAAAAATTCACTATCATGGTGACTTGTCATAGAGGGGAAGGAATGTTTTGTACGTCAGTGTCATGTCACATTATTGTTGTACACAATTGCCCTTTGTACCGTGTGTTTCCTGATGTGCTCAGTATGGTAGGTGAAATTTCTTACGGGATATAAGTGGCTTTCATCAAATGAGATACAGTCTTCACCATTTTCTTATTTGTTTATTTATTTATTTGTATCTGAGGTGCAAAGTCTTCTCTTATCCAGTTGATTGAATAAAAATCATAGTCTAAAAAAAATCACTGCTCCAGAACTAGTAACCTTTCATTTTCAGTGACCACATTATGCACCACCACTCTTGCTTGACTGCCAGCTTCAGTATCAAACTTCCTTTCTTGATTTATTTTTGGTCTTTAGGTGTAAGGTTTGCTCATTAGGTTGTAGTCCTTGTGTACTGCTAACCAGGTTTCCCACTCAAAGTTCTCAGTATCCAACCCTTCCTACCTATCACTAATGGTTCCTTGGATGGAAGTTGACAGTGAAATTTGTGACGGATGGCTTTGAATCTCCCGTAACTGGGGTCAGTAATCCCTCTACCTGATGTACCAAAAATGTTCAGCTGCATTGTGCAACTGTGGGAAGTTTATAAGATAGTGACATCTGCACAGACCAGTGAAAATCTAATGGTAGATCCTAAAATTACATGGATTTTCTTGTAATCCTAGTCACCAGCTTCCATGTAAGGAAATGCTGAGGACTGCAAGCAGTAGAAAAACAGCAGAGGCACAGATGTCCAAGAGCAGCATTCCTCAGTATTGTCATGGGTTAACTGTGTGGTGCTGTGTAAATATGTATTTCTTTCTGTGTTGCATATTGTTGGGTTAGGTTACAGTTGGCTTTTAGGTTGTATTAGGTTAGGGTATGAATTTACATGTATGTCCTTTCGCACTTTATTCTTAATTAGCCAGAGAGCTCAAAATAGAAAATGTTAAGGTGGTAACACCCCAGTACATGGCTTGTGCATTTTGTTTGTGATGAATTGTTGACTGCTGTGAATAGCATGTGTCTTAATCTGTCATATTTACCTTAGCATGACGTGATGTTTCCTGAAAGTTGAAGAGTGTGATGGATGGTTGTCTTGTATGCAGGGTAATGTAGGTACTTTTGTGGACGACCGGAAATTTTATACAAGTGTAGTATGATATGTGATGTTGGTCACAATGAAAGTTTTGTGTTAAAAGGAAGAGTGAGAAATTTCACTTGGCCTCGTCTGTGCTTGATTTGTCAAAACATATCAACTCACACATACTGCAACTCTTCCATCACCCCACTCCCCCCGCTGGCACACACTCCTCTCTTTTACAAACTGATTCATCTAACTACGTAAAACTTA
>Ga0123352_10000984_pt1 | contig 36717 bp, 16 predicted proteins | sample TergutLab28metaG_FD_89700 | JGI IMG/M metagenome (GOLD analysis project Ga0123352, IMG submission 89700) | Labiotermes labralis P1 segment gut microbial communities from Petit-Saut dam, French Guiana - Lab288 P1 | ecosystem: Host-associated > Arthropoda: Insects > Digestive system > Gut ... | reverse complement strand
CGAACCAGAGCAATACAACCCATGAAATAACTCAACAAATAAGTCGCAAGCTCCTGAGGACGGATGTATTAACATCCGAAACATGTTGAGCATTAAATAATGAAATAATAAAGCAAGTGACATTAAGTTGGTCTCTCTTTATTCAACTAAAAAGGTGGAAAATTTCTCGAGAAACTGAAGCACTGTCAGCTTTTCAAGAAAGAGAGTGCTAACGAAGTACACCAGTCTACTTCTTGGCATTCCAGTGTCCAATACACAACACACCTATAAACCTGCTTATCAAATTTACCGTATAACATGGCTTTTAAGTATCGTCTGAAGGGTTGAACTTTTAAAAGGCAGTGAATTGTCTGGCACAGGGTGAGGTCACAGGGATGGGAGGTAGAGAGAGAAGCTCTGCTTCAGGAGGGAGAGAGGAAAGAGAATAGGCGTTAAAAAGTACCTTAGGGAGAAAATTTATTGCTATGTAATGATCTCTTCAATGGGGAAATGGTTCTTCTCTTTTACAAACCTGTAGTAACATTATATTAGGGCTACCGTCTGGCCATAATTCTTCTTTCTCCCTCTCTTTCCTACGCTTTTGGTCGGAATACAAGTGGCGACAGTTGACATCCACATTCACATGTAGAGGGTTTGTCGTCATTTTAAAACGAGCCAACACGATTTCCATTGTGTTGGCTGTCAATTTTGTTTGTATCATAGCAACCAGAAGGATATATGATGTGTTGCGATAGGGCATGCACATATATGTATATATACTGGCAATTTACTTGCTCCTATCTGTATTAGTACATTCCCCAGAGCTATACTTTACATTCGTATAAACGACAATTAACAAGTACAACGATTAAATAACCATAATTCACAAAACTTCCAGCAATTTAATCACAAAGAGCACATTATCACCATCATTCCAACAAGATGCGGACCACAGGGTGACACATCACATTTATAGGCTTAGTAAAATCTAGCATCTGCGTAACTTGTTGTCAAACAAGAGCTATCCAGAGCATTTGATTTAGTACCTTTATAAGCCTATTACTAATAACAAGCTAACAGTTGCTCATCTAGTCAATAACTACTGGATAAGGCTTTCCGGAAATGAAGGCAAAACCCCTGAACAGAAAGGAAGAGCATCTAAAGATAGATGATTAAAATCTGTTCTGGCTGAATTGAACTGTCTCACAATGGGGTCCAGTGGCGTATTATTGTGACCTGCAGATCACGTAAAGTACGGGGAATTTTCTTCGCCAACGGAACAACAATTAACTTCTCAAGTTGGGCTCCATTATTGGATTAATTTTTTTTTTATTTTCCAGTAGCGCTACATCCCAAATCGGGCCTAGACCGCCACACTGTTGAGGTTTCCATATCACAAACAATTAAAAACACACATCCTGACTGATCATTTCTTCGCAGAGGCCGCCACCCACACAACACAACCAACATAACAGACAAGAGAGACAAATATCCATATTCACAGAGGGATTGGAACTCGCTGTTCCAGTCATCATGTCGCTACAGATGTATGCTTTAGACGGCACGGCCACCGCGATCGAGAGTGAGTTGAATTAGATGGAGATATCTGGCCCAGTGGACGTCTAGATGGATGAGTCTATATGTGTAATTATGCCTGTCTATTAATGGGGAGATGATAAACAAACTGAGGATAGATAGAAGTATAAGTAGAAAGAGATAATTTACCTGTCTGTCTGAACTATCTATTGAAAATCCATGCAATAATTTCGATGAGGGACCTGGATTTCTTAACGTCTAAATCGAAATAGGAAAGACTGAATTCTGGTTGCCTGAAGATAGTAAAGTCAGGAAAATATAAAAAACGAATATCTAAGTCGGTAAGTCATTAATGTACAGACTGGACCACGGAGGATTGGGAGTTCGATTTCCGACAGGGGGAGAGATTTTTCTTTCAACCACAGAGTCCAGGCATGCTGCGGGACTCAACCCGAACCTATAACGGGGGAGCTAAAGATGGGATAAAGCTACCTAAAAATTACGCTGGCTACTCAACTTCATATGGAGCCAACGTTCAGAATGCTTGGAGCTGTACCATCACGTCCCGATATTTCTTTACATCTTGGTGTTTATTTAAGCACAAAGAAAAATTTGTCTTCCATTACCTTACATATTTTCACAATTTTTTAAATAAATAATTAATCCTTTATTTTTTGTTCCTGCTCTCATTCCTCCACATATTAGCCCTACTCACTGAGAAACCTGAAGGCCTATTGTATAAAATGTTAGGGCAAGACACAAGATTTGGACATACGTACATAAGTCAACACTCGCGCTTTATAATCAGGAAACGCGGTTTAAATAACCAATCTGGGCGTCAGGACAACCTGATTATGTCGAAGATCGAAGACATCTCCCTAAGTAGTCAAAGACATTCTTGAAAAAACTTGAACCCTGAAGAAGAAGGCAGCAAGTTTCTCCGAAACACTGTTAAATATTTACCGACCAGCATGCATCACATTCCAAAATATTTTGAATCTCCGTCTATCACCGCTGTCAGAATCTCTTACGTCGCATGCAGTGATGTTATTGGTTTTCGTGATTTCGTCATATTTTATTGCCAACGTTACGATCTGTGCAGGTCATAAACACAATGTTGCACATCCTCCTTCCACTGAAATCCACAGTTTTTTGTTTTGTTTTACTAAAGCTGAAAGAATTAAAATTTCAACTAACTCTGATAATGACACCCACGAGATACGACGCCCGAATGCTGCATACGTCTGCTGTGAACTGCTGCAATATTATTGATAAAAACACATTTGGACTTAGAGGCTTATTTTATCTCTGTAACAGTTCATATCATCTAACTGTGTAGGGTAACAGCGACAGTTCTTAGTTTACACACAAATGAAAGATAGTCTTGCTGCTTGATAATATATCTCAGCGTGGGACGAGTTAATAAAATTGAACACCGAGCCCAGCTGTATAGTTCGAACTCTTCCGTATGTGTTGCATAGAGTTGCATACAGTTGCATACCGGAGCGGTCTAACTCTTATAAACAAATCTATAAACCCATAATATTTTGCTCAGTGGACGCAAATAATATTATTTTATAATGGGAACTAACGTAAATCTCAATTTGAAGTCAGTTTCATCTAAAGAAACAATAAACCAACTCCACTGAGCTTCACATCTGGTCAAAAGAAATCTCATTTTTTTATCGAACCTGATAACATTTTGCCATTTAAATAGGATACTTGGAAAGAAGACTTTTCTACAAAATGCGAATTGGAACAGTCATAAGACATAGACAATCCATGCAAGTTATTTGGGATTGCATTATTACCATAAAGTAAGACCCTACGTGGAATGAACTTGCTATTGAAAATCTATTTTTAAACTCCAGCAATTATTGCAATAAAATTATAAGTTCCTTTTAAGATCTACTTTAGCATTATCTTCCCTTCTATACTTTGGTCTTCGAAAAATCTACTTTATGCAGATGATGCAGGATGTAACCACCGACTTTATTAACAGAACTATCCTTTTGAGGCCAGGGTTCCTGCAGTTGTGTGTATTCTACTTCCGATTTTTATCACTAAAACCCATAGTAATCGAAATTTACTGCAATGAACATATTCAGGCAGAACGAGCTACTGGCGTATAAATGCACGTGACACGAAATGATGATGTTCCTGGGTTGTATCTCTTGGAGAGCTGCAAAACTTCAAGATTTACCTGGTTGTGCTAGGCACAGCACGGCCTCGACCGTGACAGCGCATACTCGTACACTAAACGAGTGATTGTTTATTTAGGTCAGCCAGTGACAGCAGTCATCATTACAGAACATAACAACCAAAAATAAAGTCCCTATTTCTAAGCAAAGTAAGCGAAGAAAGGAATACTCTAAAAAAATAAATTTATGACGTCATGCCACACTGATTTTTATAGTTCTTTTATTTTGTCCCTCGTATCTCCCTCTTTTATGAGAGGCTCCCTTTTTCCTCCATACTCAAAGAGAAAAGGAGAGTTTGTATGGGGTGTTCAGAGGTGAGACGAGGGTAGATCCTCTTCCTTTTCTTTTGCACCCTCAACGACAATGACGACTACGTTGCCCGGATGGGCTTAACACAGTTCAGGCGTCGTCGGTGCAGACGGCGTAGTAATCGCAATAAATGAGCATGCGCGAGCTCATAAGCGGGATAAACAAAACTTTTCCTTCTCTGTTTGCCTCCCATTTCCTCTCTCCACCCTTAACCGATCTCCCTTCACCCTGCCCTTCGCTATTTTATGTATATTTTTCCCCCTTGCATGTGAGTTCCATGGGCAGAATAGTTATTAAGGTCTGCTGGATTGAAGATTCATGTCAGAAGGTACCGGGACTTCTAGCAGTAGTGAGTAACAATACCTCACACAACCTCCATCCCACCCTCACCCCCTCACATGGTCCTGCTGGGCACGGCTCCCTTAGTTTCTGGAACAGTCCATTAAGTGTTCCTTCAGCCAACGCATTATCGTGCATAAATAACACACGCAAGCAGACAATTCTAAATGCAACATTTTGGGGCGTGTTTATTCACTGGTCAAAGCGCATTTTTGTACTCATTTTAGAATTGCACTAAACTGGAACCTAACAACTGAAAGAAAGCAAATATTGATTTATGACAATAAGTATATCAGTTACGACTTAAAAATGTAGTCCTCGATACCTTTTCGTCTTAGACTTCGTGCCCCCAAACAATTTTATTCTAAAACTTTTCTTTCCCCCCCTTCCCCTCAATGTTGCATTCCCCTTCCCCGCACCACAGTACTCTCCACACATTTGTACGGGGGATTCCCCTCTTCACACCGCTATGCTGGCAAACCCACTGCACCGGCTGCCCACCAACACACCGAAAACCCATCGCATCGACAGCGGTTCGGGGGTCTTTAGAACCCGCCTCTCTCTCTCTCTCTCTCGAACATCCCCTCTCTGTCTTTCTATAGTTAGACATAGCAAAACTATAGTCCCTTCTCCTTCTATCCCTCTCTCTCTCACTTACTCCCTTCCCTTTCCAGTCTTTTCCCTCCCTCTCTCTCTTCACGTCTGCCCCCGGCTCAACGTGTCTCTCATTCACTCACATGGATACTACGAGTAAGAAGAGAGGGTTGAATCATACCTCCTCAGTCTTTTCTCGGTCTGTCATTGGTTGACAGCAACGTCACGTGACATCTTCCTCTTCCAACAAACGAACCCAAAAAAATTATAACAGAAGGGTAAAAAAATTGAACGAAACAACAAACCAGATAACAAACCAGAAGCCCGACAACAACAAAATTCAACCACATAAACGCAGTCTATCGGACGAGAAATGTAAAGGGCGCTAAAGAAATCGGTGTGAAGAGAGTTGAAGAAGGGATAAATGTGAGTGATGAAAAGAGAAAATAAGTTCTCAAAAAAAGCGAAAGAATGGTCAGATTTTCGCCTGCTATCAATTCTTTTCTACTAGCTCCTTCATGGTCGTGGTGAGAGGTTGTCGACGGCGACGTCATCCTTAAACGGCCGCCAAGACGCAGGAGTCAACGTGGCAGCGAAGCAGTGCGGCGGCGGTATGTAACAAGTGACACACGACGTGAGACAGGACAGATGCGTGAACAGGGCAACAGGACTCCTGCTGTGTGACTGTGAACATCAGTGTCTTTACAAATAAGTGTTTAGACGCCATTTTGTGTGTAGGTGACTGTAATCCGGCGAAGCATTGTTGTCTAGCGTGCAGTACTGTAGACAGTAACTTGTGATGTGATGAAACGAAGGCAACTAATTCGAAGTAATGTGTAAGACGTAACTGTGACATGTGTGACCTGGATTCGTAGGTTCAGCGAGTAGCTTACAACTCCTCAACAAATAAGCAGTAGGCTTAAGTATTTTTTTTTTTTACTAGTATAGAATTCATCAGTTGCCTTTTTCAGGGACTGTGTTCACATTTGTAGTTATGCATATAAGCCTCAAGGTTTAGGCATTCAGTTGCAGGATACTGAAAATGGTACGCTATGTTTTTACGCATTGTTTCGTGTCAGTGAGTACAATGTACGACTAGGATAGTTTCAAATCTCGTGATTACGTAAAACAGAAAATGTAGAAGAGTGTTGTTGGGTGAGAGGTGTAACAGTGTTAAAACACGCACAACTGATGTGAATTATATAATGTGAATTTTGCACTGTGTCGTCGCTCAAAATCAGAAGCCTTTCTGGGAGCTGTTCTGTGTATGAACAGAGATTTCGGGAACAACAATGGATAATGACAATTTCAAATGTAGAAGTAGACCGAATTTTAAAAAGAATGCTGGAGTCCGTCAGATTTAATTAACGATGAAGGTAGTACGAGCGTCACTTCCGGTGAGGAGGTAGAGTTGCCCGGATGCGCGGAAAGCAGCAACCCCGCGGGCAGCACCTCGGCCCGGAAGACGACGACGATGACTTCGTGTCCGTGAAGACACGGCCACCGACCCCCGTACTGTCAGTTGATGGTTGCGGGGGTGGTGGCGGTGTAAGTGGCGGTGGAGGCGGTTTTTGGTTGGCGGCCGTTACAGCTGCCGCCGCCGGTGGACCCCCACACGGTGTACATCCCATGGACGGCTGCCTGACGAGCGCAGAAACCGGCTTCATCAACAGCCAGCCTTCTATGGCCGAGTTCATGACGGCTTTACCTCATCTGACGGGAGAATTGCAGCACCCACCTCCTCCAGGGTCTTTGAGCCCGCCACCGGGAACCTACCAAGGAATGGTAGATTCGCACGGACAGCCACCCCCAGGACAACAACCACCCCCACCCGGAGTCAATGTTCCGGAATATCCATGGATGAAGGAAAAGAAAACTACGCGGAAGAGCAACCAGCAAGGTAAGATGAAGCATTGTCCAGTGTCTGCGGAGCACAAAACAGAATTCTAGCAATAAATTTCGCGTGAACGTAGCACTAACCAACAGGTCATGTGATTTGAGTTGCAGTATTATTCCATGAATACCAGACATCAGTTTGAAAAAGTCCTAAGTTCCCAGTAACCTGTAATAGAACAACGTTTTAACACCATTCTGTATAGAACTCACCACCTTCACCACACCAAACTATTTCCCGCCTGCAACATTTGAGGGCCATACAACAAATACCGTTTACAAAATGCTGAAGTACGCTGCTTATGTATCAAGGACCATTAACGGATATGTAAGCCACAACATGTAATCTATTATGTTGCTGTACTGCAATTAATGTTGGCCATACATTTATTCATAGAAACAACATACAGCAGTTACAGGCAAAATAATTGCATCAATTACTGTGGAAACAAAACTGAATAGGGGAACTGGGGGGAGGGGGAGTGGTCTAATATTATCTCGAAATCGAGGATGCACATTTAGCTAAACGCACGTCTGTTTCACCTCAATTTTTCAACCAAAGAATGCACATTTAATTTCACATAAAACACTTTTAAAACATTTTAAAAACACTCCGACATGTTTCGATCTTGTCAGATCATCATCAGGGAGCTTTGTTCCTTGCTAAAGTTATGTTACATTATTCATAATTCAATTGGTATTTGCAAACGAGGTGTTGTGGCAGCTGCTGTGCATTCGTTGTTTGAAAAATTAAAGTGATTCTACAAAAATGCACTGTGCTAAAATAAGATTTATAGCACGTCTGTTTATTCGTAAGATAACGCTTTAAATCATGAAGTTGTCTATATCATGCTTGAATATAGTTCCTACTTAAAGAAAACATACAGCATTTGTATTAGAAAAGAAAATGGTAAAACAAAAAAAAATCATTTGTCGTTAGAATCGGTAGAAAAGCATACGCGAACTCTGAGACCAAATACGCAGAGTTCTCTTAATGCCAATCCTGATGGTTTATATGGTTACCGCTGGTCTTTAAACGACTAAAACATTCCGATATTGTCGGTGTGAGTGAGAACCACTATATGTTATAGCACCCACAGAACTGCTAGACTAAAGGACATTAAATACCCTTCATTTTACCATGTGGTTACAAAGTTCACATTATTTCGGAATAAGGATCACGTGCTCTTAATCACTTAAACTAACAAAGGAATATTACTGTCGGACTTCCAGATAATTTCTTATGCCTTGATAATTTCTAAGTAAGAGACGGGTTATTTTCTAGCATTTTGGTAATCAGATAATTGTCACAATTAATAATTATAAAATCTTTATAACAGATGAACAGTGTGATGCTGGTGCCGCGATATGATGTAGGTTATGCCATGGTACGGAACGTAATTTCGGATTCAAAACCTAAAGAACTGCGACACTGATACTACATGTACTTATCTTAGGGAACTACACTAGCATAATATAAGAAGTCACAATGTGTACAAAATATTTCGAGACACGCCTCGCACGGCAGCCCTAGAAACTGGAGAGTGAATCCGAAACAAATTGTTCATTATCACCGAATTCATGAGATTGAGGTTCCAATTTCCCTGTCGGTATTTCTGTGTTGCAAGAGGTGGCGCCATGTAGTTTGGTAGATCACCGGCACTGTAAGGGATTATGCTGCCTCAAATGTCAGCAATTGATCTAGCCTTGTGATGGAGGCTGCAGGATCTTCTGAAACTTTGGTACATTTATACAATCCTACATGGTGTTTTATACAATAATACAGCAATTTTGATAACTTAATTAAATTTAATTTTAGCGTTAGTTCGGGCCAGTTTAAAATAACTTACACATGTCGGAAAAAGGGGGGGGGTTTAAAAGGAAAAGCCTTTTATGTAGGGAAAATAGCTTTGTGACGGTAACAAACACCTCTAAGGAAAAACTTGCACATGCAGAGGGTAAGAAAATATGTACTTTACCTAACACCTGCAAGATTAAGACAGCTATGCTCTAAATATTACTTTGATATTAGACTCTTCCGAACTACATTTTGCCGGGTCAAAATCCACAGATTTATGGGATTGTAAAGAGTGTACACAATTTTTAAGTGACGTATTGTAACTTTCTTCAAAAAGAAGACAATGATCATTGTTTTAATGTTTTGTTGACCGTGCTTCGTGATATATCCGTATAACATGAACCAACAAGATGCACTATTTTCTGTTAATTTATTTGAATAGTAAGCCTGTACATGTTTCGAGCAGTCTTGCTGCTCATCATCAGCAGGATCAACTCCGTATAAACAGCAACCGGTATAGTCATGCCAGCAGCCAGTCAACATAAAGCATGACTATACTAATTGCTGATGATGAGCAGCAAGACTGCTCGAAACATATAGAGGCTTACTATTGAAATAAATTAAGAGAAAATAGTGCATCTTGTTGGTTCATGTTATACGGACATGTACTGCATTATCGAAACTACGGTCCTGTCAATTCCGAAAGATGCGACTTAACGCTATACTTTTCAAGCATCTTGCCAACATCGACGTTTTGTTGAGGTTTTTAATAGCGATGGCACTCAAGTGGGCTGTAAGCATCTCAGACTTCTTTTTGACGTCCACGGCGATTACGCAGTAATAGATCTATCTGCAAAGTCGGAAAAGAGGAGCCAGGAAACTATCAAGTCTAACGCTTCGATGAATTGTGTTGTTAGCCTCGGCTTATTATACCGTCTATCCCATTGCATGTAGGCACGCCTTCCTAATTTCGCTTGCAAGGCATAAGACCACACATAGTACAATAAAGTAAAATATACAGTATTTCATCATAGAACAGATCTGATAAATAAGTGTATACACTATGGCATATTTCTTCCTTATATATACATACATAATACTTACATACAAACATACATTTTCCTCCCATCTATTTCTTACATCTTTAATAATTTACTAACTAAGCATAATTATACAACATTATTTGGATCTCGCGATTGTACAATATAAATACATGTAAAATAAATTAAAATAAAAGACTTTTAGAATTACAAATTGAGGGATAAATAATAAAACACATTTTCATAAATGTGTTGCTACATTTTTGTTAAGTTAACAGATTTTTTCCTCCTTGCCGCGATGAATACAAAACATTCTTATTCACAAAGACGACCCTCCAAAGTTAGACATAATAATGGGACGTGTGCTCCATTCTTAACCAACTGCACAGACATTCAAATAAAATTATATCCTTAATATACCAACAAAATACAAATATACAATAAAATACATTTATTATTATCAGCACTGTCCTAAATGGTTCGAAGCTAATTGCGCCATCTTTAGGGACAACTTTGTCGTAAGTTCAAAACTATGGTTTTGAACTTACGACAAAAAGTCTTCCTATGGTACAGTGTTGATAGCAATATATGTATTTTATTGCATATGTGCGTTTTGTTGTTATATTAAATATAACATTATTATAAGAAAAATGCAAGAAATTAAAAGCTTTAAGATTTCAAACAAAAAGCTTTCTTCCTATTGTTACCAAATTCTGTCACAGTGCTACACACACGTTATGACTTGTGATGTTTCTGTACATTAACAAGTGAATGTCATGAGTTCAGACGAAATTAAGAACAATAAAGATAAACAGTTCAGTAGCTTAACTGTATCGGCAATGAAATCTTCGACTGAAAATGTGAAGCACTATTTCTTACTGTACTCGGTGCCTCCTCTTCTTAAAAGTGAAGGTTTTCCCCAAATTTTCCTTCACGATACTTTATATATTACTTTGGTCGAAATGGCCTGCAAATTGATCTTAAAATTCCTATCCAACGACATTATATTTTTGTTAGTGTAAATTCTTAAATTTCATAGACAAATTCAATATGCAGTTTATTGTCTTTGTTTAGCGGTCTCATCCTTTATGAGTCAAACAGAAAGAAGAATATTCAATGTGGAATGACGATATTTGTCAAAGGAAGATATCACATTCCACACATCAAAAATCCCAATTGGCGATATGTCAGAAGTATCTTTATATCCTACTTATAGTTTTGCAACCCACATTCACCACAGAACCAACAATCTGTCTTATTGAGGGGGCAAAGGGGCTGTTGTGGCCATGAGGTCCTACTCCATCCTCATCTATCAACTTACCCCACACCCCCCCAACTCCTTACTCCCTCACAGAATATTTACCACCCCACCAAAGCCAATATGAGATCAATCAAGTCATTTTCCTCGCCATCTCGCAAGTATAACCCCTTTTGTCCACTAGTCGGTGTTTCCTCATCAATCTAACCGTCGCTATGAAACGTATTTTAATATTTCACTTAGTTATGTGTGAATGTCTAAAATATTTCTTTACCAAAATTTTCTTCCTAATGTTGTACACATTTTTCCACATTTCCCTTACGGAAGTAAGTTGTTATTTCAAGTATACGAAATTTGGACTGATTTGTCCCGATATTTCGTGACGAATGGACCGGAACGAAGAAATAACATGCGTACGTGTCTTTAGAGAAGGCAGAAAAATTCAAATTTTTATCATATTTGAAGAACATTTTCTGGAACAAAACCAAGCGGAACTTGGAACGTATTATATGATATTCACAATACTCTGAAAAATAATAGGGAAATATTTCTTACATAAAAAATGGACGGATCTCCACATATCTTATTCAGAATTTAAATAATAAATAAAAAATTTCCCCTTTCAGTTATACAGATTATATTTTTGAACTTGCTGTCTTTCAACATAATACGGAACGAAGACTTTAAGTAATCTATATTGCAGTTTGTCGAATTGTAGCAATATTGAAAACTATTTTCATGGAACGTTGTGTAATTTCATTAGAGTCAGTTTTCTTCAAATTAGGAAAATAAGGTAATAAACTATTTAATGTTGCGAATTTACAAAAGCAGTTTATGGTGAATCGTTTTACTTATAAGATGGTTATTGAGAGACAAGGTAATACAAACCGCATTTAAAGAAATATTTCACTTGGTTGAATTGTGCACTGAATAATATACACTGACATCTTCGATAAAAATAATACACTCGCTATCACTCTTTCCAAAACGCGCCGGACGACAACCATGTTCCGAATTGCTCTTTGTTGCAATGAAGAAAGAGAAATCTTATAAACTTTACAGAAAAATATATATAATTTAAAATTTTTGAGAGCATATTAGTATAAAAATGTACATAGCATACGTACCCAGAACATTGCAATCAGATTCAATATGGCGACAGCTATGTGAGGTCTGGTAAAGGAAAAGGACACGAAATAGACACTAAAACGTGATTTCACATCAGGAAACTTAATAGGCACTTTTATTGCTTCGCACAGTTCTTATTTCATATTATAACGCAACTACAATATTGTTTTTAGAAAGGACTGCATTCCATACTGCAAATCTAGCAATCTACGTAAATAGCTTATGTAACACTAAAAATGCACTCTTCTAAACTATATACCTACAATCTTTCACATAGCTCCTACACGTTTCGGCGTTATTATCTCACCATCTTCAGGGAGGCGACACCAAAATTTCTGTAAAGCGTGTAACAATAAACTTGGTCACAATCAACATACTATTTTGTACCAAAAAAAAAGTGCAAAATTTTACAGCTTTTGTTTAAAATTATATTAATAAATATAATATATTGTTGGTAAACCATTAGTAATACGGTTATGTTTAACAGTTTTGAAGGAAACCACAGCATATATTTTTTTTACGTTTTGCTGACCGTGCATCTCAGTATAATCTTAGTAATTAACCAACATAATGCACAAATTCTTGTTTTATAATAAGTTCATTGTATGCCTCTAAATGTTTCGAGCACTATGTGCTCATCATCAGGAGGTCAAAATTGTCCGGTTCACCGGACGGCCACCTACAGAGTGTGATGATACCAGATGCTGTATAATACAATTTTGACCTCTTGATGATGAGCACATAGTGCTCGAAACATTTCGAGGCATACAATGAACTTATTATAAAACAAGAATTTATGCATTAAGTTGGCTAATTATTAAGATCACAGCATATATATTCCTTTTTACTGTCTGAAAAATTAGTCTTTAGTTATATCAGTATTTAATTTTGAAAAGTAATGTTTTCGCATATTTCAGGTACTTAATACATTAAAATGAATAATGCTCCCACCCTGTGAATTTTAAATCGTTATTGTTCAATCTTAAATGTGTTAATTACATATTTTACTCCCTTTTCATAGAAAAGTATAGGAAAGAAAGGCAATGGAAAGCGTAAAGAATAAACTTTATAAAGCACAATATTTTTCGTGTACGGAAAAAGTAAAGTAGGTCCGTCTTCTTGCCTTACTTTTGGTGCAAACTGTGATGTATTTTAAGTTTTAATATTTTTTTCACAACGTAAGCGAGACTTACATTTGCTTAGGCTTTTAAATCTGCAGCAGATTTCAAGTAACAATGTGCGAATAAAATTAGAGAATTGCTAATAGTGGCCAAAGATTCCGGCAGGTGACGGTGCAAGTCAGACTGGCAGTTTGCGTTACGGGAGCCCATAACTCATTCACCCTCATGGACCTTCCTTCTTTCCTCCTATCGCTTTTCTGGTGGTCAGAAAAATGAAGTCCATAATGCAGGTAGGTTCTTAGGGCTGGGATCCTCTTTCATCTTCCAGCACAATGGCCATATAACATGCGACTTTTCAGGACACCATCACTCGATATAATTGCAATTTACGGTATATCCGCTGATTCAGAAATTCTATTTCCGTGTTCTTTGCAAAAATTATTTGATTACTTGTTTTTCGATTGCAAACATATTTCACTTTTTATATCACATATTTACTGATATTTTAAAAAAATACGCGGTTTAGTTTACATGTTGCTTATGTTATTACGTTGGAAGGTACGCTGAAAGAAGTGGTCGCTGCCTAATTCGAGGTAATATCCCTTTATTTTCTTGGAATGTCTGAATAAAACCATGAAATATCTCATTCAAGAAAGGGGTATCCTGACCAAGGAACGAGAGGGACAACACTAGAGAAACAATGGGAACTGTTACAATTTCCACCAACTTTCTCGATCACTCTTTTCCACCTTGTCTGGAAAGTAGTGTTTTGCTGCATAAACTTGAAAGGCAAAAATCAAAACAATATATTCAAATTATTTAATTTCCTTATAATTATTCTAGCTTGTAGTGCATCGCCTGTCAAACAGCACTGTGAGAATAGACTGCTTATTCGCAATAATTTTGCATGTTTTGTAATACTTTCGCTTCTGTTCGTGTTTTGAAAACTTTTCTTAACTTCGATCGAAAGCGATTATCGGTTTCAAAAGGATGTAATTTCTTTGACTGCTGCTGTGCAAAACCAGCCTGAATTTATTAATAAAAATAAGTTGGTGTCTTTCTATAAAAATTAAATAAAACCACGTTTATTCCATAGAAATATGTCGCTGTGTGAATTTTATGAAGCATATTAAATGCTGTACGCTACAGATATAAACAGAGTATGTTTATCAATTATATGTTTCACATATTCTACAATCTGACTTCCGAAATTTTCTCTGATCTTGTCTTCCAGTCTAATGAAATGGAATATATTTTCCCCAGTTTCGAGACAGTCTAAGCTTAATAACTGGAATCCAGTCCTAATAAATTCGTATTGTATAATAATTACATAGAAGGTGTACATATTAGAGATGTAAAACTAATATTGAAATATACATTACATAGAAGTACTAAATACTAATTCAGTAGACCTTAATGTGCAGCCAAATTCAGTGTTGTAAAAATGTATTAACATTTAAAATGCAATAAAAATACCTGGCGATATAAACATAGGTCTAACCCAATTTCTGTAATGGGCACGCAGTACACCCCACTTTATATACAAGTACACACCTACATTCAAAATAAGGCTTATATACCCAACTGCATTAGCATAGTAGCAAAACCGTTAGGTTAAATTAGCTCTTTGGAGACTAAACTTATTCTGGTCTGTATGCAAAGTTTCCAGTCGTACCCCACACGGAACTCAGTGCACTTAGATTATAAAAATACACCGATGAATGGTGTATACAGAAATAATCTTAGGTACAAGCATAGTGTGGGGGCAAAGTACAGAGATTTTAACATCAAACCTGGCGACTTATGTACTAACCACCAAGTTTTGAAAGTTTAACCTTCGTACCTGACAGAGTTATTCATTGTGTGTTCTCTGTGGTGAATCTCGACCGTGTCTCTCTAGTGTATGGCGGAGAAACAGCACCAACTATAACACTAATTTCTTCTGTATTTAATTTGACTAAGCATCCTTAATCATACTACAATTTCTCGTAAAATGCTACGTAAAATATCGAGTTAATGCCAAAGCTTTGTAAAGTGCGTCGAAGAAAGTTTCTGCTATGCAAACAGGAAATCACGTAGCGATATTAAGGCTAATATTTTTGACCATATTGAAACTCGGTGTTTCAAAAAGTGACTCCATTCCCTTAAGCTTAGAGAATTGGAATTAGGTTTGGAGAGCAAAGGAAATACAACTGGTATGACCTATAAACAGACCTACATTCGTGACTTTAATTATTGTCTTGTACTTTAGATTAGACCTCTATAGCTTATTATTTGTCACTGCAGTTTCACACAGGACTTTAGAATAAATTTACTTCAGTGTAAGTCTCATAAGTACAATGCTGTTCATTAGACTTTAGGAAACGTACAAAATAATTTACAAGGAAATGAAATATAAGAAGACCTCTAAAAGTACTTTAAATAAAAATAGACTTTGGCCTTATGAAATGAAAATGGTTCATGCTGAAAGGTTTTGCATTCTACGGAGTGAAGCGTACATGTTTACGGAGGTATTTCCTCAGAATTTAAATGGTCAAGCCTAGAATTATAGGATATGCGAGAACTATGAAATTGTCCAGTAGAATAAGCAAAATAAAATGAAAAGAATTGGAATTATTATGATAAATATGTTGACTACTGAGCCACCTATTTGTATCAAAACGGAAGTGATTTTTTTTTTCAAAAGCGTTCAACACTTGTGCAATAAAGGTGTAAAGGAAATGGAGTAATATATTTCACACTTTCATATACAGATTACACTTTTTGCAGCCCGGGGCCTTGAATACCACATCCGGCCAAACACCTATCATTGACCAAATATGCATGTATCATTACTCATATAAATTCATATCCGCTTCGCATTCCAAACCCAGAAAACTTATCACAGGTTTATATCAACTGTCAGAAGAACTTGAACCTGAAAACAGAATAAGCTTTTGTCACATGCGTGTTTCCATAACTTGAAAACTATATTAGCCAATGTAACAATATTGTAATTTAAGGTCATTTTTAAAATGTGTAAGAAAAAAAATTATGCAATTTCGGCAAATTATAAATGTATCCATTTTTAGATGCTGTGTTACGGTTCGCGTAACTAGATTTGCAACGTGGAAGGTGATAATCATAAGATGAGAAGTCAGTGTCACAGATCGTACAAACAAAATTATTTAATCTCTGCGTCAAAAATTCTGACGACTTTGAATATACAAAAATTTTTAAAAAACGTTATCAGCCTGCACTGTGATTCACAAGCTGTTTTAAGAGTCATAACTCCTATCATATAAATTATTTGCATTTATTTACAATAAATGCATTAAACTCATACAATATTTAACGGGCGAAAAACTTCATTTGTTGAGAATGTTAAATGTATAGGTTTATTGCTGAACAAATACTTTAAAATTCACTGCACGCTAAGTTTGTAGAGTAGTTGTAAAAATACATGAAGCATATCTGCGTTACTTCAGTATACACAATTATATCCGCGTATCGCACAATCTGGTTCCAAATCCAGCGCTCTCGAAATTTTCTTAGAATAATTCAAAGATTAGAATTTTTTATTTTCAAATCGAACAGCTCTCAAGTAAGTAAATATGCATGTTTCTTTATGTAAATCAGAATAACAGGGACTGAACCAAAGAGCTCGGATTTATTTTATGAAGATAAATTTGGAATACAAAAATGATTATGGAAAGAAAGAAATTAGTATAAATATAATATACAATGAATTTACTTCAGATGTGTGTATAGAATAAACATAATTTAATTAATAACCAACATCTGCCATGAGAAACGATAACACTGCTGAAAACCGCTTTTCTTCGCTGTGTTAGTAGCAGGAGTTCACTTCTCTAGAAGACAAAGTACTTTGCGGGTGTTGAGGTTAGGTTTAAATAAATAGTCCAGTGGTTAACACCCGACAACAGGGGAATGATCTGTAAATTGAGCGTCTGCTTGTTGGAGGACCTGCTTGACACACACTCAGTGGTTGTGGGGGGTATACCTCGGGCGAAGGGCCATAACTCACCCGCCGGCGGCAGCAGCGACGGCCCGTAGGGGTCTCTCCGCTCGCTCCATAGCTACCGGCCGGTCGCGCGACCCCCAACCCAACCCGACCCGACCGGCAGACACCGTAGTTCCCTCGTGTCCAACAACGGACTCCTGACAGCGAATCAAGATGTATTGGGACAAATTTGAAGACCGCGTCGACCGAGGTGAAAATCGTTGGGAAAAGGGCTATAAAGGAGGAGGCAAGAAACTGCTGTATTCATTCCTTACAGTCGACATCATGACTAGGCAATAAAACACGAAAACTGCGTATCTTTCAATTGGAGGCGAAGAATAAACATATTGTAAAGAAATTAATTGAGAGTGTCTATTGGGAAGCGTATTCGAAGTGTTTCTGATGGCTGTGACGTGATCTTTTGTTCAACGGCGACCGCCGAAGACTAAATACGACGAACATGGGTTTATGCGAAGCTGTAACGATACAAATTATTTTGTCATCATCGACGTGATTTTCTAAAAAGCTCCCCATAAGATGGCGTAACTTGCTTGTTGTGAACTAAAATATTTGAAACAACATTTCAAAGCGTTAAGTCCTTTATTTGTCCAACTAATGCACACAAATTATTATAAAATTGCTAAACAGTTAAAATCATTTAAAATTATAATAGTTGCTCCAACGTGTTTCGGTTTACATAAACCATCATCAGGGATCTCTCTTGTAACTTTAGTAAAGCACATGCAGCCACAATATCGATAACTTCATATAACAATATGTAACCGAAGTCAACATTGTAACTTTAGCGAAGCACAGGCTGAAAGCTCCCTGATGATGGTTTATGTAAACCGAAACACGTTGGAGCAACTATTGTAATTTTAAACGATTTTAACTGTTTAGCAATTTTATAATAATTTGTGTGCATTAGTTGGGCAAATAAAGGACTTAATACTATCAACATGCACGGTGCAACTATGAAGATTAAAGAACATTTCAAAGCATTTAGTTTATTGCTTTTTTTCTTATCTGAATCTATAATTAGAACACGCTGCCTCTCGAAATTGCTAATGGCAGTATTTGTGAATGAGTGATCAGCGTGCTTCATGCAGTTAGACAGAAAGACAGTGCGAGTAACAGGTGTTGAAAATAATGCGCCGCGCTGACACACATGCATCTAAATTGTTTTACCCACTCTCCTATATTTAATCATACAAAAATAAACATTTTATACTCTGTTTAAAATAATTGCTCGGAATTTATACAGCAAACCCAGACACATTCCGCACAAATGTTTACTTTCAGTAGGGAAAGTGAACTGTAAGTGTTTTCAGAATAACTTCTATTCGTTGCGTATTTTGTCTTGGGAGTAGTCAATATGCTCTTACAAAGCGAGATCTCCAGAGAGGTCAATCAAGTGCTTCATCTTTCAAATTGCAGTTTCCTGCTAATCCTTAAGGCCAGCGAGAAGCTGCTGACGTTTTCTTCCTTCTTTTTTCTTCCCTTCTACCTTTCCTTCAACAAGGTGCGTTACGAGGCAATTCCTACGCAAGATATGACCGTCCCAATTAGCCTTCCTTCGCCTTATTTAATGTAAGATTTCTTTCCTTTCATGATTCTACGTAAAACTTAATTTTTTACACGATCGGGCCAACTAATCTTCCCCATCCTTCTAAACTACCACACTTTAAAACTTTCAAGGTATTTCTGATCTGTTTTCCGAAATTGTTTCGAAAATTAGGCTAATGGGCCTACGTAAGAAATTCTGATTTTTATAGGGCAATTGGAACTGCAGTAGTAAAAAGGGCCTACAGGCAGTGACGACGGGATTAGCATGTAGATACAAAGTGTCGACAAAATACATAAACACGCTTTTTGTGGGTTTTCTATCTTTTAGGAAGCGACAGTTGTTGGACTGAAGAGGAGGCATGAGAATCATATGAAGGCAAATATCAGGATGCTGGACAGACCTGGCTCAGGATTCTGTCCAATGCCTAATTTTAGAATTATCAGTATTATAGCTCCGGGTTCTTTTATCTATTATCTATTATTCCACCTTGATTACAGGTTACAAATCATTAAACATATTGTAAAAGGACGCGATTTGAAATATAGGAGAAAATACAAAAGGGCTGAAATTAATGTATGGCAATTAAAGTATCAAATACCACATAAATTTTCACAGAATAGTTCAATTAAGAGATTAAAATCTAGTGTAATTATTGTCATAATTTTAGCAGCCTGACATTCTTTGCAATAAACTTACCTGCAACTTTTACCCGGATTACCGCGACACAAACCTAAGTGCTTCTGGTTACGCAGAGTCGGAAAGCTTTTCCACAGAGCAACCGGGAATATATGAAGCACAAAAATTAACAGTGAGGGTCTTGTTCGGCCATGTTTGTTTGTCTCAAACGCCACTGTTTCTGTATCTACGTAAGACTGATACATTACTTTAGCCTATATGTGTCACACACAAAGAACCTGCAGTATAGCCATAACAATGCATGCCCAGTTTGTTTTCTGTGTATTCCTCATGTATTAATAATTTAAACTCAGAACTTACACCGTGACAGTAATGGCAACAAATGTTTTGCTGGGTACTGGAGTTCTACGGCATGGATTTGATATTGAATCATCTGCAATCTGTTAAACTAACCTACAAAATTATTTGCATATTTATGACTGAAATTTTGTATATCAATATTATAAATAACTTTGAATAAGGTTACAGGGGTCCTGATAAGTCCTTAGCCCGACAGGAAGGAAAGAAGCTAATGTTTCTGCCAGAATGGCGTGGATTTCCTTCGACGCCTTGCCTTGCAGGAAAAAAAAAATACTTGATGACAGTTCATATCTCGATGTTGATGAAATCCTGCGCGTCCCTGACATGCTTCCGAGATTCTTTCCTTCCTGGTCGGGCTAAGGACTTATCAGCACCCGGTATAAAGAGCTTTAACGTATATTTTAATTACAACTTGCGACAAGAAAGCAAGATCGTGAAGTAGGAATGAAGTCGTATGCAAATTACAAATACGAATAGACCTAGTTCTAGAATTACATAACGAAAATACGCATACTTGTCCGTACACACATTCATGCATCCTAACGTACCTACCTGTACGGACTACCTACAAGCCTTACAACTTACATCACATTGTTTAACAAATTGTATTCTGCGGTACCCCAGGTTTCCGAAAAGTGGCAATAAGGGGCCGAAAGAAATGTTCATTCCAATATAAAATATTATATTACAACAGTAGTGCACATTAATTTTTACTCTTGTAAATAAAGCCAACTTGGTGCACAATTTTTCTTAGTACGTTTATTTCTTTTCTCTACATGTTTCGGGTGACTATGTGCCTATCGTCAGGAGAAACAACTGTATTTATGTGACACTTGTTACTTGTTATCCGGTACTTGTTATTCTGTATGAATAACAAGAACCAAGTGTCGCATAAATACAGTTGTTTCTCCTGACGATGGGCACATAGTCACCCGAAACATGTAGAGAAAAGAAATAAACATGCTAAGAAAAATTATGCACCAAGTTGGCTTTATTTACAAGATTATACTCGTACAGGGATGAACGGTCAACAACACATAAACTTAGTTTTTATGTTGCATTTTTCGTTTGTATGAAATGTGATTTTTATTTATAAGTATGCGTAATTACATAATACGTTGATCACATGCTCTTGTTTAACACATAGCTGTGTGTTGATATCCATACCTAATTGGTAGGCTAATACTTTAACTTCAGACATAGGATTCTTTTTAGTGGGCCTGCAAAATTAATTCATGGGTGAAAGGATTCCTTTGCCAAACTGGAGCAGTAAATAAGGTGTTTAGCCTAGGTCTGCGTGTCGTGACATCCTGAACAATGTCCCGGTATCCCATAAGCCTTTAATTTCTGAAGCACCTATCTTTATTGGGTTCGTGTTTTGTCTGGCCAGAATATTGATCCTGCTACATGTCACATAAGGTTTATGACAGACAAGATCGTGTAAATACAAGTCATTGTTATCCTGCAGAAGTATTGCTTTGAGTTTAGGAAATTTAATATTATTGCATAATTAGTAGCCGGTACCAACAGCAGCAACAACGAAAATAACAACGATAACAACAATAACAACAGCAACAACGTGAGCATCCAAGGTAAAGCTAAATAATCTCCGCACTTGATTCGGCACCTTTAAATCGGCCACAAAATATTCACTGACACACATCCCTCTATAACTGAGCAGTATGAACATGTTCATTGCTCTTAGTGTTAAAGGTACGGAACAGCTAGCACTTATGATGTACACTTACTCGACACTGGCCTACTATTATGCATCCACCATTAAACACGGTGCAAACAACACAAATAGGAATGTCACATTCTTATAATAAAACCAAATAGATGCACTAATTTTTCAACTTTATTTTTGGAATGAAACTCTACATGTTTCGGACAGTTCCTCTGTCCATCATCAGGAGTTTTTCACTGTACACACAATAATGATTTCGTCCTGATCCTGCACGCAAGGTGTCAGCAAACCTGTATGACATATACCATTGCTGTGTGTACAGTGAAAAACTTCTGATGATGGGCAGAGGAACTGTCCGAAACATGTGGAGTTCTATTCCAAAAATAAATTTGAGAAATTAGTCCATCTAGTTGGTTTCATTATAAGAATTTTTCACGAAGCACGTCCACCTGAACGTCATGTTAGGAATGGCATAGTCTGGTTTAGACAACAATAACTGACCCATGAATATACCATCATCGTTTTGGTTTAGCCAAAAGCCAATAAAAATTTCACTATTTTTAAAATAATTAAAAATTACAAAACATCACTAATATGATTTTGGACTATTTTATTCGTCACTCTATATAAGGTATAGTACAGAACGTTTCAAAAGCAGGGTCGTTTCGTCGTCAGGTGAAGCTAAAGTATTAGGAATGAGCTGACAATCTAGAAGAACAATTTCGTACAATTCATATGGAAGAGACAAATTATCCAAACCTCGAAAATAAATAGCACATATAAACCATATAAAATTGCAATAAGATGAAACCACGATTTATCTCCATTAAAACTGCGATTCTCAGTTTTAATAACGGAAAATTTTGAAAAATGTACGAAAGTTAACAAATTATCTACGGTGTTAAAAAATTGTGTTAATGTGAATTTAAATCGCTACTTAAGTATTTCTTATATCTGCATGAAAATAAGCACACCAGGGCAAAGGTCGAGCAGTTTTAAGATGCCGCGTGCTATTTGGAGGCAACACCCCTTGTGCATAACACTAACGGTACTACATAGACCGTGTTCAGTTTCCTTACTCTAGTTTGCTTTCTTATTAGGCTTGTATATTTCTGTAGCTTCTCAGTGATGGGACTGTATGGGTTGTGACTGTTAGGAATTGCTGCATTATTAAAACCGTTTCCTTGAAGTTTTGTCCAGGATAAATATATCCGGTCTGTTCTTACAGATATTTAGATCTGTTATTATGGACCTGTCTTAGTATAGTTTATATGAGTTTCCGAAAACACACACTACGGTCCATATTTATAAACTCTGCCCTTTTTTCCTTTTGTTATTTCACATTTGGCAACCAATTCTTGATAGAAGATATTGGCCACATTATTAGGACGATGGTGTAATCTTCTGGAGTTAATACAAGACAGACACCAGCTATACGTTGAATGGTTTCTGCTTTCTCTGGAAGTTTCACTAAAGTGCCGTTAGAAATATTGGGGTCCTTCAAAATATATTTTTTTATAATTATTTCTAACAACAGCCTGGTCCCGGTTGCCTACAATAAATCCAGTGGTTTCTGGAAAGTGTTCGCAAAACGTAGCAACGTGTTCGAAGGTGTATGGTCGACACATGGAAGTCCCTTAAATGTGGAGTTCTGCTCCTCCACGTACTTACTATGGCACATTCTTACTATGGCCTGCATCGTTCTGACACGTTTTCACTTCGTTGTGGGAGAATGTCTTGTAAGACAGGCAGTGTGTAACCAACGTCTCCGTCATACATAATTCGATGTGGCTTTGAATTATTTTTCCTTTTTGTGAAAGTTATTTCTTAATTATTTAACTCGGTTGTTAAAGTTGTGTACAATGATAATTCCTAAACTATCCTTATTTTTCGATAACAAAATCCTTTCAAAACATGAGTTCTCATGATGCACGTAAACTTTAGTCATTTTCTTTATAATAATTTTGAGTTCTTGAGATCCATCTAAGACCGTGATATAATGCCACACGAGAACTTTAATGATGAAATAACTTACCTATTGATCGCCTTCGTAAGGGGTTTTTGATCATAGTGTTTTAAATCTGTCTAGATTTTATTATACAAATATACCTGTATCAGTTTCTTCCTTCGGCCTCACAATATCTATTCGCTGTTTTTTAAACCTTCTAGTTATTCTTTTCCACGTCTCATGCTAAGCGTTCCAAATTTCTCCAGGCAGAACTCCATTCTTATATCTGTTGTAAAGTGTTCCACTATTTGGATCAGTTGATCGAGATGTTTTGAGGTTCGCGCATAAACATTTAGGTCTTCAATATAGAGCAGATTGTATATGGTATAACCTTCAGCCATTGGACGTTTTTATTTGGTAGCCAGGTCTACAATCATTTAGGACGTTCGAAAGAGGATTGCTGGCTAAACGAAGTCATAAAGAACCGGAAGGCCCTCCCTGGAATATCTTACGTTGTGTTTTTATACGATTAGTTTTTATGCCTCTCCGGCCTATCCTAAGGCTTATGCTAGTTTGCCAGAAATTCCTAAAAATATTTTGATAATGGGATTGATTTTGTAAAAACTTAATAATTCTAAAGCCAAGGAGTGTGGTACCGAATCAAATGCTTTTTCATAAAAAAAATTAAATACATGAACAGAGTTCGCTGTTTTATCGGTGTTTGATTCAGATGAGTCAATTAATTATTATTATTATTATCATCATCATCATCATCCTCATTTAATCTTCATGCTTGTCGGTATAGAATAATAATTAAAATCATTCCTGAAACAATACACATTTGTAATTCTTAATAATTTACAAAGAATGTCAACGTTCAAAAAGTATAAATTGCTCAATTATTTATTTAGCCCTACATGCAACTGAAGACTCATTCAGATAGACTTACACAAAGTACAGCATCGTGAATTTAGTTTCCGAAAAACTTGACAGTTTCAGGTAGCTGTTGGAATTAAAGTTTTCGAGCCATAACAGATCATTTTACATGAGGGCAAAATGTTACCTAATAATTTCAGAAGACATCTGCCGAGTGAACAGACAACGTTCAATCGAAAACGACGTGCCTAAGAAACTTGTCTAAATTAAAATTAGAATTAGCGCTAATAGATTAGTGCTAGTACTAATAGTTACATGAGTATGAGTATTAGTATTAGTAGTAGTAATTGTTGTTGTTGTTGTTGTTGTTTATGTGGTGGTGGTGGTGGTACTGGTACTGTCCGAGTCAAAGGAGGCCAGATAATACAGTTTCAATGTTACGGTACGGATAACTCTGGAGTCGGATTTCCATTCCCATTTGGTAAAGGGATTTTTTTCTAATACATTCCTGCAAGTATATTACGTGGTGTATCGGAATTTGTACTACTTAAGTCGTTGATTTTTTGCATCTTCTTGTGTTAAAAATAATAAAGAATTAACAAAACACGACGTTCGTACAGATGGTCGGTGTTCAACCGTGTCCATTTTCGGGATGCAAACGTAATAAAAATCTATGTAGTCTGGCACTAGACTTTGAAACGCGTATGGTGTTAGTTGTAAGTGGCTTGAGTTAAGCGCAGGGCTGGAAAGGCATTGCGTGTTGAACACACTTGAATAGGATTTAACAGCATTTTAACCTGTGACAGGGACCGATCCTGTTTCGGAAACGGAGTGTTCTAACAAGTATTTTACTACCGGTGACAGGAAATGATTTACAAATATACAATGTTTTACACGAATCCAAAAGAGCTCTTTATACTGTCTATTGCCTCCAGATTGGTCTTTGGTCCCTTCAATGGGTACCAACTAACATTGCCAAGGGGGTAAATTTCCAGATTGGGGGGAAAGGGGTGAAATTGACTCCTCTGCTAGTCCTGAGGCTCGTAACCTTTGAAAATATTATTTTGATCCACAATCCTTCTTCACGACACGGTGTTTACTTACGTACAAGTAAACTTTACCTTTCAGGGTACTACCACTACTACCATACTATTACTAATATACTAGTAGTAGTAGCGCTAGTGGTGGTGGTAGTGAAATTTGTAGCAGTAGCAGTAGCAGCAATGGATTGTTGTTCACAGAATGTGATGTCTCTACATTTCTTCACTTCCACAACTACTACTACACTTGTAGTAGTTGTGGAAGTAGTAGTAATAGTAATAGTAATAGTAGTAGTAATAGTATTATAGTGGTAGTAGTAGTAGTAATAGTAGTAGTAATAATAGAATTATAGTGGTGGTAGTAGTAGTAATAGTAGTAGTAATAGTATTATAGTGGTAGTGGTGGTGGTGGTGGTGGTAGTAGTAGTAGTAGTAGTAGTAGTAGTAATAGTAGTAGTAATAGTTTTGTAGTGGTGGTAGTAGTAGTAATAGTAGTAGTAGTAATAGTATTATAGTGGTGGTAGTAGTAGTAATAGAAGTAATAGGGGTAGCAGGAGCATATTAATGTTGATAGAAAGTGACGCGAAAGCATCATGTAAAATTAAATCTACAATCAATTTTAATTTTCTTGCTTAGTTACACGACACGCCGTGGTTTCTTCGTAACGTAATAAGATGCACAAAACCACATTTCGAGACCTCCAATTCTGAAAAAGGATGCAATACCCCAGGGGTTGTCAGTAGCTCTTCGGTTCCGATCGCATCGTATCGCGGTGTCGTGTTTCAGCTGTCTCATCAGTCTTCCGTCAGCACCACGGGGCGTCGCCTCAGACGCCGAGCAGGAAAGGAAGAGGAGACCTTGCGATGTCAATTAATGCTTCACACACACACACACACACACATACAAGCCCTAGTATTCATTCGTTCACTTCTTGCATTCGAATAAACACCCCCGTTTGCAGAGCCTATGACGTCGATCTTACAAAATAACAGGCCAGTCTTATTAAATTTTAGAATATACAGACCAATGTCCGGTGCCAGAGAAAGGTTAGATTCCACCCCTTCTTTGAAGCAGGCAGTTCAAAAGAAGAAAGTTGTTGTGTTTATGTACTGTGTTTTGTATTTGGTGAAAGGTGGATAGATCAAACATCTGTGGTTTCTAGTAAATTTAACCAGTATTTTAAACATTTCTATTCTTCTTGTGGGTTTGTACCAAAATATTTCGAAAACTGGGCCTATTTTCGTCTTTAGGGTTTAACGTGGAAGAGGGATCATACTCTGGTAGGCCATTTTTCAAAGCTGGTCTCTATCATCCCCTTCTCTAACCGAGAACAGCTTTCGTTTCTGAAGAGAACGATGAAAGTTGGACATTCATAAAAATCAGGAAATCTTGGCCGTCTATGCGACTGTCAAATTCTCATAAACGACTTTGCGCCTTGAAGGCTTGTTACTTCTCAAAAAGAGACACCCTGCTGAAATACGGCCTCTGTAAGGAATTCTCATAAAAATATTTATAGCAATCTTATGTAAATTTATCGTATTAGAAGTGCAAAGGGCCTTTGCATAATTTACGTAATGCCGTGTATAATAAGGGTCAAAGAGGAAGAGTGAAAACATAATGTGAATTGAGCCAACGTTATCCATCAGAAGCGCTAAAAAAGTCTGTGTATGGAAAGATATGAGGAACTTTGCTGTTATCCTGCCATCTTTTACACGTTGCCAATGGTATGAAATAGTACGATTTGAAGGGATTTTAAACAGGGTCCATCAGTTCTTTCCAGCTCTGAACTTCAAGGTGACTTCTATCATCTATTCCCTTATTCTCTTTACATGAAGGAGTTTTGGCGCTCTTCAAAGAGAATTCGGGCCGACATCTCTATAAATATATGAACGGTGGCAAATGAAAGACAGAAGTTCTATCTGCATGTTTTAAACGTCGAAATCAAAATTTTATTGAGGAAGAAATTAAGAGCAGATTGAGGTCAGGAAATGCTTGCTATTATTCGGTGCAGAATCTTTTGTCTTCCAGGTTGCTATCCAAAAATTTAAAGATCAAGATATATAGATATATAATTTTGCCTGTTGTTTTGTATGGGTGTGAAACTTGGTCGCTGATATTGCGGGCGGAAAGGAAGCTGAGGGTGTTTGAGAAAATGGTGTTGAGGAGAATATTTGGACCTAGGAGGGACGAGGTAGCGGGGGAATGGAGGAGATTGCATAACGAGGAGCTAAACGATTTGTACTCCTCACCCAATATTGTGCGGGGTGTAAAATCGAGAAGAATGAGTTAGGCTGGGCACGTGGCGCATATGGGCTGAGGAGAGGGGGGTGTATAGAGTCTTGCTGGGGAAACCGGAGGGAAAGAGACCACTGGGGAGACCAAGGCTTAGATGGGTGGGTAATATTAGGATGGATTTCCAGGAGGTGGGATGTGGGTATATGGACTGGATTGGGCTGGTCCAGGATAGAGACAGGTTGCGGACGCTTGTGATTGCGGTAATGAACCTTCGGGTTCCGTGAAATGCGGGGAATTTCTTGACTAGCTGCAAACCAGTTAGTTTCTCAAGAAGGACTCTGCACCATGGAGGAAGTAAGTAAGGTAGCCCAATCGGTAGCCCTGTCCACTTAGGAACTGTTAGGGCTGCAGTTTATTTGCTCTACAGACTTTTTTGTCTGGGCTTCTCGAAACACAATGTCTGCTCAACATGAATTATGGAATTAGAAAGACTTCGAATTTTTAATTTGATTCCAGAAAATAATGTCAAATACTGGGGTTCATAATTTAGCTGTTTACTGAAGGGTCAGGGGCACTCTATTTATATTATATTCAGTAGTAGTAGTAGTAGTACCAGCAGTAGTAGTAGACATAGTGACAGTAGTTTCAACACAGAGTTTTTTAGTTGTTTCTTTAGAGAACGTGTAGTGTTTATTCATTCCAGTACAGCAATTTTAAATTTCATTCTACGGGAAGTTGTAGTAAATTTCTTGGCGAATTTTAATTAGAATTACGGCCCCTTCCTACTGGGTAAAAGCTACTTGTTATGATATTACAGTATTTCTTGGGCCCATGCAAAGTTAAAGTGTCATTAAAGCGAACAACATTTTCGGAATGTACCTAGTTCGAAACTTTACTTTCTTATCGGCTCACTTGACTAAGGTTTATTGTGGTGTTTCTCAGAATCTGATTAAAATGCTGGAATGATGCCTTGAATTTGACTGCAAATTTACCTCCAGATTTTCCAATAAACAATTCAAAATGCTTTTCTAATTCCTTTGCAGTTGATAAGTATTCGTTAAATAGCCTAAGATAACGGTACGTAACACACTTTAACATTCTATAAATTATGAACATTAGTGTCTAACACTCCACTAGTTACAAGTATCTGTCAACTCTGCATGTAGTCCCAGTGCGACGTTACGGTGCTGCACAGAGCCCAAAACTTATTCATTACACAAAAAAGTATATGTTCACCACATTTCCACCTTTTAATGAAAAAGAAACATTACTTTATTTTTCGGTCTACTTAAGCCCTATGTATCTTTAAAAAGCCGAAATTCGTACACTTTTCTTTTTTTTCAGTTTACAAAATTTCATGAAAAACACTCTGTCAAAATGAATCAAATCCTGTCTTCCCTTACGATTGATTTTTAGATCGCCTTATGACACTTCACTCTTCCTTTACTTAACGAATTATCCCTCATTATATCTGATCCACTCTCTCCCCTTTATAAACTTAGTTTGTCTGTCAAGCACTTTGCTTATGTTACATCTTAGTACGAAAGTTTGTCGCTCTAAGACAGTGTCGCCACTCTTCTTGTTATCAACATCAGCCCCATGTCCTGGAAGCCTCCGCTTGGATGAGGTTCTACTGCCTCTTGGAGCGTTTCCGTACCGGCTTCAGGAGAAGTTAGGTATAAGTCCGCCTCAAGCAGTGAAGCGACACGCCGACTTCCAGCAACAATAAGCAGGGCATTCGAAAATCAAATTTGGATGGCACTTCACGGAACGTACGCACCTTAAATATTCCAGTCGCAATATGCTGTATTGATAAAAGTGCTTTCACAGTTTAAAAATGACATTGATTTATTTACAACCAATAATACAACGGCTGACAGAAACAAGAAATTTTGTAGCAACAATGCTGCCAAAAGTTGACACTAAAAATCGAAAGTTAGGGAAAAAATAACATGCAAGTATTCACTATCTCGGAAAGGATTTTCGATACGCCCGAATTTGTATTTATGTGTGTGTGTGTTTCGCGCGCTTATTTATTCCAGCTCGTTGTCTATGTAGGCGTACTTTTAAAGCAGTTATGAAAGTCACACACGATTCAACATCTCTGAGTGTAATAATTTAATAGGTAACGCCGTAAGGGCGTACGGAAAGTGGAGACATGTGTTCACCCATTTTTCAATTCGGCACAAAATAAAGTTGAGTGATCAGCTTCACGCCCCGGCTGCCTTGCCGCCGGGAAAAACGCCACTCAATGGGCTGGGTGGCCCAAGTACCGGGCTGGGCACTATATTTTTTATAAGCCTTGAGGAAGAAGTTAAATTTCAAAACACTTGATTTTAGGGTTCTTTACTCTCTTCTTCGACATAATTTTATTTAGTTGTCAGAATTTATGTTTAATTATAACAGTAAAAATAAAAGTTTCTGGTAACAAAATTATTAGGGTAAAGTGGAAAAATCGGGTGTATGTTTAAGTTTTCTGAACCAATTCTTAAAGGTAAAGCAGTCCCATTACAGGCCTGAATAGCCCCAGAGAGTTTCAGGAAGTTAAGGCTCCCAGATTTCGTGACAAAGGCACAGGATGGTGGTAGATTGTCAGCCTTACGCACCGGCCGCCTTTACCCCCAGGAAATACTCCTGGTACTCATTTCCGTTAGATGCCGAGTCGACCCCAGGGCCATAGTGCGATCGGAAGGATTTTATGTCAATGAAAAATCCACTGACACCAGCTGGGATCGAACCAACGACCTTCCGATTTGTAGCACAGCACGAACCAATTCTTAAGGAAATAAAAAATTATTGTGTTTGTAACTTAATTAGTACATATAAAAAGGTAAATCAGTCCCATTACAGGCCAGGAGTGACGCAGAGGGTTCCAGGAAGTTAAGGTTCCCAGATTTCATGACAACGGCACAGAATGGTGGTAAGGTTGTCAGCCTCACGCACCGGCCGCCTTTACCCCACTAAATACTCCTGGTACTCATTTCCGTTAGATGCTGAGTCGACCCCAGGGCCATGGTGCGATCGGAAAGATTTCATTAAAATGAAAAATTCCAATGACATGAGATCGAACCAGCGACCTTCCGATTTGTAGCACAGCACCTCAAACACTGTGCCACTGCGGTCCCCAATTAGTATATATATTCAATAATAAACAATCACAATGAAATTTGCGTGTATAAGAAACGAAATGTTTTGTCAACTTTCCTCCCTGTGGTTAGTATGTTAAGGTGATTCATGGCGTATTGAACTGCACTGTATCTTTTGTGAAAGGCAAGGATATGAGGGCATAAAATGAAATCTCAGTAAGAGCAGACGATTGTCCAATCACGTAGCAGTTTTACAGACACAACATTTATGAAACACGTGAATTACGAAAAGCGTAAGGAGCAAAGAATGTGAGTTCTTCCGCAGTTCGTTGAGGAAATTACGAAGCATACAAAAATGTCCGTTGGCCTAAAGCATATTATAAAAATATACATAATACAGTCACACACACACATTTATATTTTTTTAGACCATCTTCAGGTTGATCTTTGAGTAGGTGGAATTTACACTCAAAGATCAGCCTGAAGATGGCCCCACAATTGGCCCGAAACATGTAGCTGGTATTGTAACCTAATGTAAGTTTTGTATGACTGTATTATATATATTCTATATTTTAGCATATTCAATACAACGGGGATATCTCACTTGAAGAAAAGAAGTCCGTAGTTCTCTAATGGGTTAATTTCCAAGAAACTCAGTAAGGATGCCACATATATCCAGCAAGCTAATTCTGCTTCCTAATTTTACTCCGACACTATCAACAACACTGTTGAATGTTACGTGGTTTTATGTGCAACAGAAGTATGGTAATTTAAGAAATATGCCAGTTTTTTAACGTCACTCTTTTGATAAACATAAAACAAAAAGCTGAAATAAATTAATTTACTTTTCTGTTTATAAAAATTAATAAAAATACCCTAACCGGAAATGTGAATGACATTGTTAAACGGACACAAAAATACCACAAACAAAAAACGTGCACCTATCACTAATCACTGTTTGAGATTTACTCCATAGTTCTGGGCTCTACAGTACTTTATTTTGTAATACTGCTGTTGTATGTTGGGCGAGCTTCAAATATATAAGACACATTCATTACACACTTACTTACTTACTTACTTACTTACTTACTTACTTACTTACTCCATGGTGCAGAATCCTTCTTGAGAAGCTAACCGGTTTGCAGCTAGTCAAGAAATTCCCCGCATTTTACGGAACCCGAAGATTCATTACCGCACTCACAAGCTTCCGCCACCTGTCCCTATCCTGGGCCAGCCCAATCCAGTCCATGTACCCACATCCCACCTCCTGGAATCCATCCTAATATTATCCACCCATCTAGGCCTAGGTCTCTCCAGTGGTCTCCTTCTCTCCGGTTTCCCCAGAGCAAGCATCCCGCATGTGAGTGTTTCTTAACAAAGTTTTTTTACAGTGAGGGGTTGTTAGCACCTCACCCAACACCCAAGCTGGAGGACCATCCCTCGTCGGCTGTCCGCGACTGCTTATTCAATTCATTCGAAGCTACCCTCCTTATAGGAGGCCGTTCCTCTATCTGCAACCTGAGGACGCGCTATGCCGTGGTGACAGGGACCCACTACATTTATTATACACTACCTTTGGGAATTTAGCTCTAGTTACTTCTTTTTGTAGTTGGTTTCCGTCATACTAAAGCAGATTTTTGTTGTTTCTGTTTACGATAAAGTCATTTGTGGCAGCTTTTTTAAATGAAAATTAAACAACACTTCATATATATACATAGCACATATTGCAGAGACAAGAAATATATTAATTAAAATGCAGACTGCATATTTTCCTCATACTGCCACCCCAAAGTAAGGTTATGAAAAATAATACTTTCAGCATCACATTGAACGTGATAATCACGGCAAAAATAACGGGATAGAAAAGGTAGTGAAGTTAATCGTAGTATTTAATAAACAAAATCTTGCCTCCCCCAAGAGTAAAATTAGATATTCAGTTTCTAATACCGCAAAGAATAATACACAACGACTGTCAGCAATTAGGTGTTAGTTAGATAGTGCTACAGCAGCTGAACATTATAATTTGTCTTCCGATACAGACTTTCTGTTGAATGCATAAGGTTACGTTTTCGAATGCTTAGGTTAATTATTGAATACTAAACAATAAATATCGACTTGAGGTCACAAAATACTTTTCAGAACTTCTGGCAACGTCGAAAATTACGGTACTGAAAGTAATAAATAAAATCATGCATGTATGCTGTCCCGGTTTAATCTAGTACTGGCGACAGCTTTACTTTCTTCAAGAGCAGGAAATGGCAACAGAAATGTTCAAGGCTGATAATGACCTTCTTTCTATCGCGATCGTGTGCCACATAGCAAATCCTCGTCCTATTAAATTTAGCAAATTAAGCATTATATACCAAAAAATCAAAACAGAGGAACTATGCTCATTTTTACGACAAATCTTTAGTACAAAGTTGTTTGAGAATTTAAATTCTCTCAACGGTGACTGACAATTTTGATTACAAACAACAAATGACAACATATCGAAATGCCGTGTTATGGCTTAGGTAATTAGTTGCCGATCTCAACGCGAAGGCCCCGTTTCGATCTTAGACTTGTACATGTAGGATATGAGGTGAAAAAAAGTGGTACCGCAAACTCGATTTCTCTCTACCAATGTTTTATTTATCTATAATCGACGCTAAAAACATAGCAATAACGAGCGTCTTTACGCGTTTTAAAGAAGAATTTGAATCCCATTTCAGAGGACAGAAATCTTGAATTTGCCTGTCCCATAAAAGTGGTCCAACACAGGCTAAATATTTTCATACTTAAAAAAAACCCCTTAGAGAATAAAGGCTTTTTTTTTTTAATAAAAATCCGACAGTCATAATTTAAATGAGTTAGGGCAGGCGATCTTGAAGGTTCTAGTTGAAGAAAGCAAGACAAGGATGTCAATCCCGGAGAAGTACATATATTTATTTATTAATTTATTTACTTAATTACAATCATGAATCATTTTTCTTACTGCACTTCTATCGCCAATTTCAAAGGAGAATTGTGGTTTACAAATATAACAAAATTAAAGCAGTCTGAATGAATGTAATATTAGCGAATCAGCCTGGTTCTGTAAATTCTCAATATATAAAATGATATCATCCTTTGTGCTCAGCATAGGAACAGGTAGCGGACACTTGCAAATGCGGTAATGAACTTTCGGGTTCCATATAATGCGGGGATTTCTTGACTACTGCAAACCAGTTAGCTCCTCAAGAAGGACTCTGCACCATGGAGTAAGTAAGCAACTTTATCTTTAGCACAGTCAGAGAATTCTGAATAAATTCGCATCTAATCAAATGGCAGTTTTAAAACCAACATGCACCAAAGAAAGTATTTGCCACATGTATTCTAACTTAGCAACGAACGCAGTGCTTCCATCAGCTTCGTTACATCAACATCCATAGCGATAGAGGAGTTGCACTGAACATTTAGTATACAAGTCCTAGTTCTTAGTTCTTCTTAAACAGTCAGTATTTAATTTAATTAAAACGTATACACGTACCTATATTTAATAATCTCTTAGCTGTGGTTTTGAATATTACGGGATTTCGGGATTTTAAACTCACACACCAGAGACAGTACTATTTATCCATCAGTTTCTCAGCACTCCTCACAAAAGTATGTGATGTGCTAATCCTTCTTAAAACTGAAAAAATGCAAGAAAAGAGAACATGTACGGCCAAAGTACACCATTATTTTACGTGACAGACTGATTGGTTCAGTGAGTAGATAAAGGAACTGATAAATGTGTGTTCAGTAACATACGAAGTTAAAAATTACTATATATTCGGATCTATACTAATCTAAGTTTACTGCATTTAGTGAAGAGTTTAATATGAGAAACCCAAACTGTGTATCGAATTAGGTGAAAATATCCGTATGTCTGAAGACACAGATACACTATACTGTATAAGAAGGTAAACTTGTGGCGTACGTGAATTATGCACATATTTTACTATCCATTCGTTGCGAAATAGAATTAATTATAACTTAAGTTCTTTAAATCTTAGTGTCACTGCACACTTAAAACTTCTCAACGCATGAATTCTGTAGCAAAATATATGAGAATGAAACACGAGTAACAGAACGTAGATGTGGCAAGAAACGGTTCGGACGTTCTTTTATTTGTTCTGATTATTTGAGAAAGTCCAAGAGCATCTGCAAAACAGACAGCTCATAATAAAACCGGTTTTCTCCCTTATAAGAAGAAAGCATTTTAAAAACCCAACATTCGCGCCTGGTGTTTTACAATGTAATTACAACAGTAAGAAGGTAACCCACTATAATACAACCGCTGTCTATGAATTACAAACTTTTTAACTGTCAGTTTATTCTGTCTTTACCCCACAGCAACGTGACGCAGAGATATTTCCTTCTTACATGAAGGCACTAAGACATGTCGGAATCTTCTAAGAGGAAACCAGGACTGCTACAACACCTTCTCCACAGGATCTTCCCGTAGTCGACAACATTCCCTCAAACACCCGTCCCCAACCCTTCTTCCTGTGTACTCCATCCTGTGAAATGTTGATCCTTCCTTTCCTCTCGTACACCAGTACCTTGTAGTTGGAGGGTCTGAGAAGTTAAGCACCTTTTGATAACTTTCGGTAGCGGAAAGTGTAGTGCCAACAAAGTAAGGAACTGAATGCAGGCATAGTGTTGAGGAAGAGAAATGAATCATGGTTTCGACATTGCACACTCATGCGCCACTGACGGCCATAAGTGTATGAAAATTGAGGATTTCCTGATAGTATAATCCCGTGTTATTGATACATTTGTTAACTGCAATTGGGTTGACACCCGGTGGCACTAGTACAGCACACATTTACACACAAAACAATATATAGATCAACACAAACTGCTGTTTAACAAAGGACTTGGATTAAGAAAAAAATCACTCCCCTCTTGTATGGTGGCCGAAAGAGTGAAAATATGTCAGAGATTCAGCTTCCTTGCTTTGCCTAAACACACTTTTTCTTAACGCATTATTTCTAAACTTGTTAGTTCAGTACATTGTACACAATTGGTACAGAAAGACAAGAAAAATCCTCTGATCTCTAAAGACACGGAAAGCAAACCTTGTAATTACCCACTTTTAACTTCCTAATTAACAGTAATGAGCGTATGGGTGAGGATAGGGGGGTGTATAGGGTCTTGGTGGGGAAACCAGAGGGAAAGAGACCACTGGGGAGACCTAGGCGTAGATGGGTGGATAATATTAGGACGAATCTTCTGGAGGTGGGATGTGGGTATATGGACTGGATTGGGCTGGCCCAGGATAGAGACAGGTTGCGGACGTTTGTGAGTGCGGTAATGAACCTTCGGGTTTCGTGAAATGCTGGAAATTTCTTGACTAGCTGCAAACCAGTTAGCTCAAGTGAGACTCTGCACCAAGGGGTAAGTAAACCAACAGTAATGAAATTATGTTACCTAAACACGCGTATCTGCAGGTCTTTTCTTCGCCTCGCAGTATATCAGTAGCCGATAAGTATCGAGGACTTCCCAGGGTAACTCACAAAGCACAATTTCATACCGCACTGATTTATAACAGAATTTTTGTCATTTTTTATTTTATTTTTTTTCATAAAATTGTTATTTAAATACGAATTTTCCGTACGTTAGTTTTGTTGGATATACCTTCAAATTATTTTACCATTCCTGTTTTTTCAAGTTTTGACTAGTGTAATATATGTAATGGATCTATGTTTTTTTTAGAGAGGGCCTGATGATGATTCCACGTGAATCGAAACAGGTCGCCCAAGTTTATTAGTTAGTAAATAACATACCGTTATGGTTGTTGTGTTTGACTGAATATTGTTGCCAATTATGTAAGTGATATATATATATATATATATATGTATACATACATATTATTCACATATCTATATATATATATATATATGTGTGTGTGTGTGTGTATGTATGTATGTATGTGTATGTGTGTTTATGTATGTGTACATATACAGGGTGTCCCAGGAGGAATGTGCCAGACTTCGGGAGGGTGTTCCTTATGTTAAAGTATACCGATATAACCCAAAACACCTATGTCCAAAGTTGAACGGTTACGGAGATAATGG
>Ga0123352_10000982_pt1 | contig 36759 bp, 31 predicted proteins | sample TergutLab28metaG_FD_89700 | JGI IMG/M metagenome (GOLD analysis project Ga0123352, IMG submission 89700) | Labiotermes labralis P1 segment gut microbial communities from Petit-Saut dam, French Guiana - Lab288 P1 | ecosystem: Host-associated > Arthropoda: Insects > Digestive system > Gut ... | reverse complement strand
GGGCTTTTTTTCGGGGTTTTGCCTATTTTACCTGCTGATCTTTGCGCTTTAGGGGGCGATATTTATTTTAGGGCGCCTGCTTCACATTGGTACTGTTGATTTTAGGAACTAACGAAATGATTCATAAAAATTCAGAAATCTTTTTTATGATCGAAATTATACGCAATACACAGCCAGAAGGGATGGTCGTTATGTCTACTAATGAAAGAATCAAAAAAATCCGGCAAACCGTTGGTCTTACACAAGCCAAGCTTGCAAAGCGCATTGCAGTTTCCACTGGTTCTTCCTCAATAATCCGTGTATCATTCACTGGCGTTGTACATCATTTTGGCTGCCAGTATCCCACGACTGCATCGGCCATACATACCTCTCTTCGCCATTTTCAGTTTGCTGATTGTTCCCTCAGCAAATCCCGTTTGACAAATTGGTGCTTACAGCGTTCTCTACAGCATCAATATCTTTTTCCAGCCCTTTAGCAAAAATGGAGAGTTCCTTCATTCCCGATTGCTTGTACTTTTCGATAAACAGATGGAGAAGCGGCATCCTGCAAGTGTCGAAAATTTGGCGGAACTCCTTAATGCAGAATATTGAGCTCGTAGAACTGTGGGTGTTTTCCGAAAATGTATACCTTGTACTCAGGCGGCAGTTCAGCATCCATCCACAGAAACTTGAACAGTTCTGTACGCGTAACGTAATCATATTCCTGTATGCGCTTTCTTTTCTGTATCTCATCGGCTGAAATGCTCTTGAAGATAGAGATTTCTAAGCCATAATATGCAACGAGTTTGTTCATATAATCGTACGCGACCCTCCGCTTGCCTTCAAACCCCATTGCAACTACACTATCATAGGTATCTTTTCTGCTCATGCCGGCTTCCAGTAACTTTACGATATGGTCATGGTAAGCGTGCCATAGGAAAACAAATGACAACTCTTAATTTCGAGAGTTGTCATTTGTTGTGAAAACATCGCAGATGGTTGTAAAATCTATGTTTCACATAAGTTGTCTAAGCCGCGCCGTAATGGTGCGGCTTTAGTATTGGCAAAATAAACGCTTACCGAACATAAATATTCAGAAATTGCATTTACCCCCTCAAATGAAACTGGCGAGTCGAAACACACCATACTCAAAATAAAAAGGTCTCCAAGGCCTTGGTTGCATTTTGCTTAATGATAATGCAGACGAGAGAGCGATACTTTTAGAAAAACTAATTGAACAGATAGCACGGTATCGCACCGCTGTCATTTACGGTAGAAGTTTTGCTCGACCTGTAACATCTCATAAAAGGTCTTGTTGCAAAATCAAGCACCCTTTATGACCTTAAGTTGACAGCATTGGGTAGGGGAGAGGCAGTTAAAAAATAATTAGAGTGAAATGGGGGCTGATAGATATTTTTGTCTATCAGTCTCCCATTTTTGGTGATATAATGGATTAGTTTCAGTTTTGGATAAAGTGCCATATGAGTATGGATTAAATGTCTGCTTGGCTACACAACGCCCTCGCGATATAACAGAAGGAGTGCTTAGCCAAATGGGAACATTAATTGTTCATCGCCTGACAAATGACAAAGACAGAGAAGTTGTTGAACGTGCATGTGGTGAAATAGATAGGGCGGCATCTGCGTTTTTGCCAAATCTCCGTCCAGGGCAAGCGGTTATTATCGGTACTGACTTTCCAATACCACTTACCATACAAATTGAAGAGCCTAGCACTCGACCAATATCAGATGGACCAGGTTATCAGAAACATTGGAGTAATAAAGATTAAGGGTGATTTGGCTGCAATTTGTGAATCAACTGTGCAAAGGATAATATGATTGTGGAAAATCAAAACATAGAATACAAAGAGTCGTGGCATGATGAATACTTAGAGTGGATTTGCGGTTATGCCAATGCAAACGGGGGCACTCTTTTCATAGGCAAGGATAATAATGGAATTACAAAAGGTCTTCATAAGTCACACGAACTTCTAAAGAATATTCCGGATAAAATCACACATACTATGGGCATTATTGCAGATGTGAATCTCCATAACGATGGACAGAATGAATATATTGAAATCATTGTAGAAAAGTATCCATCACTTGTTAGCTATCGTGGTAGATATCATTATCGTTCCGGTAGTACGATGAGAACGATGACGGGTGTGGAGCTGGAAAAGGCTTTATTAAAGAGTCATGGTCGCTCATGGGATGGTGTTCCAATACCGAGAGTTGCTGTAGACGATTTGCAGCAAAGCTCGATTGAATTATTCAAGGAAAAAGCTGTTGATAGTGACAGACTCACGACTGCAGATGTTGACGTTGAGAATCGTGTGTTATTAGATAATCTGCATCTATATGACGATAATAACCTCACTCGTGCAGCGGTAATGGCATTTCACAAAGTCCCTGACAAATGGGTTTTTGGTTCGCATATTAAAATTGGATACTTTGTCACAGATTCTGATTTGAGATATATGGATGAAATACATGGGCCTTTGATTGAGCAAGTAGACAAGACAATTGATTTAGTATACACAAAGTACATGAAGGCATTGATAGATTATGAGGGAATCCAAAGAATTGAAAAGTATATGTTTCCGCGAGAGGCTTTTAGGGAAATTTTGACAAATGCGATTGTGCATAAAGATTACAGTAGCAACAACCCAATCCAGATAAGTGTTTATGAGGATAAACTATACATATATAACAGCGGCACAATGCCGCCGGAGCTTTCGACAACTGAAAAGCTATTCGAAAAGCACTCGTCTAAACCGCACAATCCAAAATTGGCGAACGTTTTCTTTAAGAGCGGCATGATTGAAGCATGGGGCAGAGGCTTCGAGAAAATAAGAGATGCTTGTGAGAAACACAATACGGAGTTGCCGGAATACGACATTATGAGTGACGGTGTTATGGTGCTTTGTAAGCCAAATGCTAAGTATATGGAACTACTGGATAATGGTAATGGTAGAACCGTTCGTGAAAGTGAGCGAATAGTGAGCGAATATGAGCGAATAGTAAATGAATATTTAACAGAACGAGAAAAGAATAGTATGGTTGCAATTTTAGAGTATTTACGAGACAACAATTCGATTGATAATAGAACGGGTAGGGAGTTAACAGGAAAATCATCCGCAACTGTGAGAAGATATCTAACTAAGCTATGTGAAATTGGTTTGCTTAGACCTTCCGGCACAACAATTGATGCAATTTATATAAAAATGAGCGAATAGTGAGCGACATTTACACCGACATCGATGTCGGTGTAAAAAGCGATGTAAGCTAAACCATTGCCGGGCTTCAAAGGCACAGACCCATACTTTGTGAGCATAACGCTCAATGGGTTGATTACAGACGAGAAGTTGTTACTTATTTTCAAGAAAATTGAAAGCGATGTGCTTGACACGTTTACTACTAAGGATTATTTGCTTGTAAATTCGCTATATCATACACAGAAGTTTGGCGCTTATCTACGACCCCATGCAAAGAATGTATTCATCATATATGGAGACAATACACCCAAAGAAAATGACCGCATTAGAGAGCAGTTATTAATGTGTTCCATTATCTGAGTCGCTAATACTCGTAGCTACAGGGCAAATTATAGGAGAAGGGTTTAACTTTCCAAGGTTGGATACACTAGTGTTGGCGGCACCGGTTTCTTTCGCCGGGCGGTTGGAGCAATATGTTGGTAGGTTAAATCGTGACTTTGAAGGCAGAAATGACGTTATGGTTTATGATTATGTTGATTCCCATTTGCCGGTATTTAACAGTATGTTTTTGAAGAGGCTGAAAACGTATAACAAAATTGGTTTCGAGGTGAAAGCCGACTCGTTATCCAAGAAACAAGCGACTAATGCCATATTTACGTCAAAGGATTATTTTGATATATTTGAACGAGATATTACTGAAGCAGAACATGAAATAGTAATTTCCTCCCCTGATATTTCGCATAACAAGGTTGAGCGTTTTATTAACATAATGAAACCAAGGCAGGAAAATGGTGTTAAAATTACAATTATAACCGAAAACCCTGATAATAGATTGGTCGGAAATCCCGTTTATCTAATGGATTTAATCCGTCAATTACGGAATGCGGGTATAAATGTCGGATTCATAGATCACGTAAATGAACACTATGCTGTTATTGATAAATCCCTTGTGTGGCACGGCGGGACGAACCTTCTGGGCAAAGCGGATGTTTGGGATAACTTAATCCGAGTAAGAGACATTGGAGCTGCTGCGGAGCTGCTGGAAATGTCATTTTCAAGCATTAAAATGGAATCTATAGAATTTGGTGAATATAAGGCCGATTCTCAATTATAATTCAAAAAGTCAAGGACATGTGACACTCGTTCCACTAAAAAAGCAGGCGATACTTACCATGTGACTGTGAAATTAAGAGTTAATCACATGTTAATCGTATTACCAACACAAACCCATTCGCCATCACAAAATAGTTCGTATTTGGCGACAATTGGCGTGCCAACTGCACCATATAAGAACTTTTAATCGGTTCTTGTATGGTGCAGTTTATGCTTATATCGCTTGCGTTGCAGTGGATTTCTATTCTAGCGTCCACGCCATCGAATACAAATATTATATCCAAAGCAATGAAAACGCAACCGCCCAATCAGACTATCAAGACTGTCCCCGAGCGGGAGGTCAATGGTCTGCCGCGAGCCCAACCGTCGCTGGAAATTGAAAAACACAGGATCTTCGCCGCGCTGTAAGGCTGCGATAAACCGTAATTGAGCTCTCGCCGTTTCCATTGGCAAACTTTATTTTTCTTGCTATAGAATCCATTGGAGATTATAATTAGCATACATATGAGTTTACCACTACACTGGTTGGTGGAATGATAAAAGTACCAAATAAATACCATAATAAAGTTAAAACCTGTAGTTGTATGCTATGAATACTAAAAAACGTTAAAATATGGAGGTTTGTTCAATGGAAGGTCGTCTTGTAGGAAAGGTCGCTATAATCACAGGTGCCGGTAGGGGCATTGGAGCGGCAATCGCTAAACGTTTCGCTGCAGAGGGGGCGAAGATCGTTATTTGTGATTTGCTCAAAGAAGGGCTGGAGGAAACTGCCGCAGCATGCCCGGAGGGCAGCACACTCTCGTTCCCTGCGGATGTGCGAAAAATCGAGGACATGCAGGCAGTGGCAGACGCTGCACTCAAATTCGGCGGGAAAATAGATATTCTAGTAAATGATGCCGGGATTACGCGCTCCGGCGGGGTCGCTAACGCAGTTGTTGACGAGTGGATGGATGTTATAGAGACGAATTTGTTCGGACCATTCTACATTATGCGCGCTGTGATTCCTCACATGATGGAAGCGGGCGGAGGATCAATCGTCAGCATATCGTCATTGGCGGGAATCCGCCGTATGCCGGAAGCATCTGCATATAGCACTTCGAAATCAGGGCTTATCGGTTTGGCGCAATCCGTTGCGTTTGACTATGGGAAATATAACATACGAAGCAATATTATTTGCCCAGGATTGACACATACTAAAAATGTGGATCTTATGGCAGAGAACATGGGCAAAGCGCAAGGTCTGGAAAAAGAGAAAGTGCTGGAGAACATGGCTAGATACTCACCGACACGCCGCCTTGTTCCGCCGGATGAAATCGCAGCAGCAGCAGTGTATTTTGCGAGCGATGAGTCCACCACGGTAACAGGAACCGTGCTATCGGTAGATTCAGGTGCCGCCATTGTTGATGCAAGTGTTGCGGGTTTTGACCCACATGAGCGTCTTCGTTAGCATTGTCACAAAACGCGACTGATTCAGAATTTGGCAAAGCAATGGAGAATATGCAGAACGTACTAAATCTGTTTGAATTTGGTAACAGATAAAAGGAGAAACAAACTTTAAATGACAATGAATTCGGCTGGAAAAATAAATATAAAACGACTGCGCAACACAATAATAATGCTAATATTGGTATTAGCAATCATTCCGATAATAGCAGCTGCCGATACAGCAGAAGGCTCTGCTCAAGCTTTGCAGGGTGCTGTCAGGCAAAACCAATTCGACAAAACTGTGGTGCTGACATTATATGACACCACAGCAACAATTGATAACACCACAGTGATACTGGATGGGGAGCCTTTTTTGCAAGAAGGAACAACCATGGTGCCTTTGAGATTTATTGTGCAAGATGTACTGGATGCAATTGTGCATTGGAAGGCGGGAAACATTGTGATTTCCGGTTCCGAAACAGTGCTGATAATTGACTTGGAATCAGGTACTGTTAGGGTTAACGGAGCATCTCATGACTTGGTGCAAGCGCCTACAGTTGTTGATGATCGAACATTTGTTCCTTTGAGAATGATTGCCGAGCTATTTGACTGTTACGTTGGGTTCGAGAGAGCGAGCGGAAGAATTACCGTACGGACACCTCTTAGAAGAACAACTCCTCCTGTTGCTGTTTTCAGCTTGGTTGACACCATAACGGCCGGGCAGCGACCCATCTACACCGAAAATAGTTATGATCCTGATGGTGGAGTTATAACAGATCGGATATGGCGAGTCACAAGAGACGGATCGAGTCTACAAGGGCGAGAGCTGAGTAGTCTTATTGGCAGCCGCCCCCAGCCCGGGAGAGCGCTTGTTCAGCTTAGAGTGAAAAATGATGTTTCGCTTTGGAGTGAGTGGCAAGAAGGGGTGTATTTGACAATATTGCCAAACATGCCTCCTCGAATTGTTAACTTTCGAGCCAGCAGTTCAAGTGTAGATATCGGTGAAGAGTTAAGGTTTTACTTTGATATTGAAAATGAGCCATGGGAGCAGATCTACGAATATCGCTGGACATATTCCCGCAGAGGGAGTCACCGAACTAGGGTCGGGCAGCCCAGAGCGTTTTTTGAGCATGGAATAGTGGATGTTAGTCTTATTGTGACAGACGCCTTTGGAAATGTAAGTGAAGTGGCTCAATATGAAGTCACAGTTAGCAATCACGTGCGTCAAAACGAAATGCAGTTTAAGTTTCAAAACCTAATACCCGGAGAGCGATTTTATAATGCTCTTGGAACAAATTTTAACAATTTTCCCTCGTTGCAGCCACTTTCGATTTCCACTCAACCAGTGACGCTTATCGCGAGCAATAATCCCGAAATTGTTGACTCGGCGGGAATTTTATATAGGGACAATGCACGCGGACATGTTCGCATTCATTACCATCATATCAGCAACGCAAATGCGGAAATGTACATTGCGGTTTTTGCTACAAATAATGGATATGATCCTGTAACACTTACCCTGAACAGGCGCGGCGCTGCGGGACCGTCTGAAAACCCTATGCACAGCGGACAACGTGTAAATATTTCATATTTTGAAAGCAATGAAGCAAATGATACAATTGTAATTGAGCCCGGTCAAACTGTGGTTTTAAATCAAGATAGGAACACAATGAGCAGGCATCAAGTGCTTGCGGGTTTGATTGATGTACATGCCTCGGCGACCTTGCAATTTACTGTTGCGGCAATTACGGAGGACATATCGGACCCTGTTTATGATGGGTTGAAGGTGCATGGCAGAGAAGATGTGCATTTGCGTGGTACTTTTACAAACTCAAACTTCAGATTAAACTACCATGCCGCCGGTGAGCAAATACAAAAAATAGTTATCGGCAGAGATGATAGTTTCCCGGGCTACTTCCAATCTGGCGTTGATGCACTCACTTCGCAGAGAGTCGTTAACTTCGGTAACTGGGGAGTTGTTTATGAAATAACCATCACTGCTGATAGTAGGATAGGTGTTTTGCTTAATCCTCGCGGAACTGTTTTCATGGGCGCTCTCATAGGTTTTGACAGAGAAATCACTCTTCTCTCAAACTCCGGGCATCTAACAGGAAACAATGAGGCAATTGTGCTGGGAGTTTTAGAAGCCGGAGAGACTAGGACCATTACATACATAGCTCCAGGGGGTTCAGACACGCCCTTGCTTCTGGTTCTGATCCCATATTCGTATTGGGCGTTGGAGTAAGATTGGGTGCAAAAGTAAGACGAGGTGGAGTCATAAATAAGGCGAAGTCATAAATGATATAAGCGCTGGTTAAATCAACTCTCAAAGATAAGGGTGATTTAATCAGCGCTTAATGTTTTCTAATGACGCGACTTTTTTGTTCCAAGCGTTCAGGAGGGAATGCTTCAGAGCGGCGCAATCACACCGCGATAGTGCGCTCTAATTTGCTTCGGACCTTTTGTGAGGCGACTACTCCTAGAACCAGTGCTACAGCAACTGCGTAAGTGATTACTCCGTAATCGATCAAAGCCAAACCGGCACCGATGATCATAAGCCTTTCCCACCATCGCATTCGCCAGATAAAATAGCCTGACAGACCGGCAGCAACGAAGATTATACCGGCAAGCGCAGAAACCGTGACCCAAAGAACCTCCCACCAATAGGCATCAATAAGCAACATCTGTGGGTTAAACGCGAAGAAGAACGGTATGATGTAACCAGCCGCGGCAAGACGTGTTGCTATAACACAAGTCCTTATTGGTTCGCCGCGGGAGATAGCCGCCGCTGCATAACCGGCAAGTCCCACAGGCGGGGTAATGTCGGCATCGGTCCCGAAATAGAGAACAAACATGTGTGCGACCAAAATCGGAAGCCCTATTGGATACCGCGTAAGTATAGGTGCCGTGACTGTAGCCACGATGACGTACTTTGCTGTGGTCGGTACGCCCAAGCCCAAAAGAAGCGATGCAACCATTGTACAAAACAGCACAAGGAACATGCGCCATGTATCATTTGCGATATTTCCGGCAAGGGCGATCATAGAATTTGCAAATGTCAGCCCCAGTCCTGTCAGAACCACCACGCCTACGATCATTCCAGCCATGGCGCAAGCTATGCCGACGCCTATGACATTACGCACGCCGGTTTCCATAGCATTGACAAACTTCTTAGGACTCATGCGTGTATCTTTGCGTATAGAACTGACTATGATTGCCGTTAATATTGCAAAAAACGCAGACCTTGTCGGTGTGAAACCTTGGGCAAGGAAGAAAACGATAGAGAAAATAGGCAGGAGAAGGTGACCTCTACTACGCATCAACGGCCAGAACTTTGGAATCTCATCTTCCGGCATACCTCGCAGTCCAATCTTTTTCGCTTCAAAATGTATCGAAGCTAAAACACAGGTAAAGTATAAAAGCGTTGGAATCGTCGCGGCTAATGCTATCTGTCGAAACGGTATGCCAGTGATCTCGGCCATCAGAAATGTAGCTGCGCCCATAACCGGAGGCATGACCTGTCCGCCGGTGGATGATGCGGCTTCAACCGCACCCGCAAAATTTTTCTCATACCCCAAGCGTTTCATGAGAGGAATGGTAAGCGAGCCGGATGCCACTGTATTTGCAACGGAGCTTCCGCAAATAGTTCCCTGGAGCGCCGAGGCGATGACGACCATCTTTGCCGGGCCGCCGACCGATCTGCCTGTTATGGCATTGGCGATATCAATAAAGAATGCTCCGACGCCGGTTTGCACCAGAAACGCGGCAAACATTATGAATACAAAAATAAATGTAGATGCAACCATCGTCGGAGTGCCAATGACACCTTCTGTCGTATAGAACAGGAATGTAACGATACGTTCCCAGCGGTATCCGGCATGACCGAACCTTCCTGGAATATGTACACCAAAATAGGCGTATCCTATGAACAGCGCAACAACCACCAAAACCGGCCAACCTACCACACGATAACAAATTACAAACAGCACAACTATGCCGATTAATGCCATGATGATATCTAACTGTGTAAATACCGCCATTTGACGTGCGATGGTATCAAATCTAAGTGCATGATATAAAAACGCGGTTGTTCCGGCAATGGCAAGTATAAAATCATACCAAGGAATATAGTTGACCTTGATGTTATTTTTTCTTTTTGCCGGATATACAAGAAATGCCATGAATATGAGAAGCCCCACAAACAAAGACCGGTGAACCTGAGGAGGCAAGAGCATATTCAGTTCAATTAGCCCAAAGATATCTATACGCCCTATGTTGATGCCAAGCCCGAACAAAGCAAAAGCAACACAAATATATCGAACAATCGTCTTTGGAACACCCGCAAAATGGCGTGTATTAGATTCCCTGTCATATTGCGCAATGATCTGTTCTATCTCTTCATCGCTGACTGGCTCTTCACTTTCCGGCTCACTGATGCTCTCATTGGTTTTGTCTATCTCATCCAAATCAGGATTAGGTTCTGCAACGTCCTTAGGCAGCTTTTTAGATGCCTCTAGTTTTTCGTTATCGTCCATTGAATTATAACTCCTTCAGAATTAAAAGCCTTTGCAGGATCGTAAGCCGCTCAAATGAAAAGAGCAACGGCTGTCCTGCCCTGTCAAGTGTCTCAAGCGGGATTTCATGAGACTCGAGACTTAGTGTGTGATTTGTATTGTACCCTATAATGTAACTAAGATTTGAAAACTCCCGGTCAAATCCATCTATGCGCATACCACCATCGGGCAGCTGAGTCAGTGTCTGCTCTTGTTCAAGTTCCGTCGGCATACCCGCGCCAAACGTATAAAACTCAAGTGCGGTAAGGACGATTTGACCGTCACGGATCATAAAGATCTCTTTTACAGGGCTTATATTGACCGAGTGAATGAAGCTTATTGCAAACTCGCTGCCTTCGTCCAAGCGCTCTATAAAAACAACGGCACCGCTATGGTCATTGCGGAGCACCAAGTGCGGCAACCGAACGATGGAGAGGAGGCTAACAGAAATCGCGATGAGCGCGATTATTATAATGACCGCGCTCATTTGTGAGTTAATCTGTGTTTTCCTGTTTTTCATCGACTTCGTAATTGTTGACACTCTAGAAGCGTTGTTCAAAGCTCCTAGTCGATGACTCCGGCTTCTTGGAAGAATCTCAAAGCACCCGGATGAAGCGGCACGCTGACGGATGCAACGGCGTTCTCCAAAGAGATATTCCCTCCGCGGATATGTCCGGTCAAGATGTTTGGCTGACCTTCGATTATTGCTCTGACGATGTCATAAGCCACCTGCTCGTCAAGATCGGATGATGTAGCAAGTGTAGCCTGTACTGCCAATGTTTGGACCGGCTCGGTGATGAAGCTGTACCCAAGGGCTTCGTCGTTTGTTATCTCAACCCTGACGTAGAATGGGTAGTCTGCCTGAAGCGAGGTCATCGCGGCATCAGAGAGCGAGAGGATGCGCAAGTCGCGGGCTGTTGCCAACTCAAGCACTGCTGTAGTCGGAGTGCCGGATGTTACAAAGAAAGCATCCAAGTTGCCATCGCGCATTGCATTTGCAGATTCTCCAAACGGAAGTTGGAAAACTGTGAAATCATCTCTGTCTATACCATATGCTGCTAAAATCTGTATTGCATTGGCTTCAACGCCGCTTGCGACCGCACCTATCGAAACGAGTCTGCCTCGTAGGTCTGCAACACTGTATATTCCGGAGTCGGCCAGCACAACAATTTGCACTGTTTCCGGGTAGAGTACCATGAGTGTGGCAAGATTTGGGACAGGATCTTGATCTTCCCAGATGCTCGTTGCGGTAAATGCATAGTACATAACATCATTTTGCGCAAATGCAACGTGTGTGTCTCCCGCAGCGATCTGGCGGATATTGTCGGCGGAAGCATTGGATGCGATTGCGTTGATTTGCAGGTTAGTGATGTCGTTGATGACCGATGCGATAACACCACCGAAAGGATAATATACGCCGGTGACACCGCCGGTAGCCATAATCAGGCGAGTTGTCGGAGCCATATTATCCCAATGGGGCGTATCTGCGACTACAGCCGGAGCCTCTGTCGATGGGGTCGTTGCCACGGTCTCCGACGGTGCATTATCGTTGCCACATGCGACAAGAAGCAGGGAGACGGAAAGTATCAGTGCCAGTATTAAGAATAGTTTGCGTTTCATTTTTTAATTCCTCCATAATCCTTGGTAACCGCTGATTAAATCGCGCTCCTCGTCTTTGCGTGTCTTTTTCCGTCTGTTTTCCGCATTTTTCAGTTAAATACTGCTAGTATTCGCCCTCAAAATCCAAAAAACAGGCGAAAAAATACCTCGCAATTACTTCGGGCGGATTTAATCAGCGCTTACCTAGGTAAACGTGAGGTGCCCCACCAAATTATTGGAGGCACCAAAAAAGTAAATATTCAAACTTTATAACATACAGCTTGGAGTTTGTCAATATAATTTTTTTGGATTATTTTGTCAAATCGGCGCAAATCTTGACAATATCTTGTGTTAAAGATATTATGGACAAGCAAAAAAAGCATCTGATGCAAGGCTGGGCATAGTTTTGAAACTGCATCCAGCCATACAATCAATATACACACATAAGGAGATGTTGCGCCATGAAAAAATTCATAGTATTTTTGCTTATAACAGTATTCGTATTTTCTCTGATTCCGGTGACAGTATTGGCTAACGGCGATATCAACGTGACCGTTGACGGACGAACAGTTGAGTTTGTAGGGCAACGCCCGGTCGTGGTTGATGGGCGGACACTTGTTCCGATTCGTGGTGTTTTTGAAATGCTGGGGTTTGAGGTGAATTGGAATGATGCCACACAACAAGCAATACTTACAAGAGATGACAATATCATCAGCATTGCAATCGGTAGTAGCACATTTAGTGCAAACGGTGTTGACCATGTGCTGGAAGTGCGAGCACAAACCATTAACGGCAGAACGATGCTTCCTTTACGCGGCATTTTAGAAAGCATTGGGTACTCAGTTAGTTGGGATGAAGTTACGAGAACGATTCCTGTTACCAGAGCCGGATCTGTTGGGGGCGTCCGGGCTACACAAGGGTTAGAACAATTTTCGTTTATCCCCGATTTCGCGGAGGTCAGTGACAATGCACTTCTTATCGGTAGTGGTGTGCCCGCGTATTTTAATTTTGCAGCGCACGCTATTGAGAATTTTGAAATAGTATTTATATATGATCTTCAATATGATTATTTCAATTCCGAAGCGGAACGATATGATGAACTCTTGATACGACAAGGCTTTATATTGCAGGATGTCAGAACTGTTTTTGGATTTACAACAGCAAGATTCTATCATCCTGGTCGGAGCGTGAGTCTTCATTATGAGTACGATTGGGATGTTGAGTTCCTTGTCATTTTAATAGGTCGGGGAAATGCGTTTGAGCAAATGGGAGATCGGACGCATGTAACCGTAGATTCTCAGATTGTAGGTAGCTGGACGTCCGCAACAAGAACGCTGCGCTTTTTTGCCGATGGTACAGGGGTTGTAGAGACGTTGAACAATTCAGGAGCTATTATTTCCTCGGAAGCTTTTACTTGGTCATCGTATGGCGGGCTTATGACATACCGGTCAGGACCTTTTGAGCGCACGAGTTGGCTTTACTCAGTTTCGGATGCCTATCTAACATTAACTTCAGAAGATGGTGAAACATTAACATACAGCTTGCTACGCCCATAGATATGAGAGCGCTTGTGCTCTGAGGGCAAGCGCTCTCATAGTTGTGTGAACAGTATCATACTAATAAAATACCGCAAATAAATCACAATTGACCTATTGTATTTTCTCTGGCAGATGATATAATGAACATGGAAGTAATTATAGATATCGGGTCTTATTTCAATATGGATTCGATGCGGGTTGGTCAGGATTCAATTCTGAGAAATTTAGCCCAAATTAAAATTGGGGTGATTTTCGCAACTTGACGGCCCGTGATTGTGGGCGTGACAGGTTTATCTAAGGGTACAAAGACCTTTAAACCTGACTAAAATAGTCCGAATCGACAATTCGGCTAAAAAAGATCAACATTAACGACTTAGGAGGTATTTTTATGGATCGGAAATTCAACTGTGAGACCTGCCCAAGCGCAGATAAACCATTGGAGCGATTTGTGGCGGAACTGGAACTGGAAACCTCATTCCACCGGGTGGAAGCTCAGGAAGTAAAGTGCGGTTTTGGTTTGCAAGGCGTATGCTGCAGACTGTGTGCCAATGGACCTTGCCGCATTTCGCCAGATTCGCCAAAAGGCATTTGCGGTGCAACCGCGGATACCATAGTTACGCGTAATTTCTTGCGAGCGGTAGCTGCGGGCTCCGGATGTTACATTCACGTTATTGAGAACACGGCGCTCAACCTAAGAAACACAGCAAAAGCAAAAGGCGAACTCAAAGGGATAAAGGCTTTGGACAGACTTTGTGAAATGCTGGGAGTTGAAGGCGACGATGCCTATGACAAAGCGATAAAAGTTTCTGATGCTGTATTGACTGATTTGTACAAACCGCTATACGAAAAAATGGAACTGAGCAAAATGATGGCATACAAGCCGCGCTATACGCTCTGGGAAAAGCTTGGGATTTTGCCGGGTGGTGCGAAATCCGAAATAGTTGCAGGTATTGTAAAGAGCTCCACAAATCTTAACTCAGATCCGGTAGACATGCTCTTGCACTGTCTGCGTCTTGGAATATCCACAGGACTATATGGTCTTACGCTAACAAACCTGCTAAACGATGTCATTCTGGGTGAGCCGGAAATTCGATTGGCATCGGTAGGTCTAAGGGTGATTGACCCGGATTATATCAACATCATGGTTACAGGTCACCAGCATTCAATGCTTGCGTATATGCAAAATCAGCTGGAGGATGAAAGTGTAGTTGAAATGGCACAAAAAGCAGGAGCCAAGGGTTTTAGACTTGTTGGCTGTACCTGTGTTGGTCAGGATTTGCAAGTGCGTGGTGCACATTGTGAAGGAATCTACAAAGGTCATGCCGGGAATAACTTCACCAGTGAAGCAATTTTAGCCACCGGTGCAATAGATGCGGTCTTGACTGAGTTTAACTGCACATTGCCCGGCATAGAGCCTATTTGTGACGCTCTTCAGATCAAGCAGATATGCATAGACACTATCGCAAAGAAAGCTAATGCGCAGGCAGTGGACTATTCCTTTGACCAGCGCAAAGCAGCAACAGTGCATATTCTGGGAGAAATCGTTGATGCATATAAATCACGTCGCAATAAAGTGCCTTTAAACCTGCTACCGGAGCATGGTAATGACACTACGCTAACCGGTTTGAGTGAAGTTTCTCTAAAAGCCTTTTTGGGCGGAACATGGCAGCCGCTGATTGAACTCATTGCTTCCGGGCAAATTAAGGGTCTTGCCGCTGTCGTCGGATGTTCAAATATGGTAGGGGGCGGACATGATGTTTTGACCGTAGAACTTACCAAAGAACTCATAGCCAGAGACATATTGGTGCTGACGGCGGGTTGTTCGTCGGGTGGCATAGAGAACTGCGGGCTTATGTCACCGGAAGCTGCGGAACTTGCAGGACCAAAATTAAAAGCTGTTTGCCAATCTTTAGGAATCCCACCTGTGCTTAACTTCGGACCTTGTCTTGCTATAGGAAGACTTGAAATCGTTGCTACTGAAATTGCCGAAGCATTGAATATAGATATTCCGCAATTGCCATTAGTATTGTCAGCGCCTCAATGGCTCGAAGAGCAAGCCTTGGCTGACGGCGCATTCGGTCTTGCCCTGGGATTACCGTTGCACCTCGGATTGCCGCCATTTGTAACAGGCAGCCCAATAGCTGTTCAGGTTCTGTGCAAGGACATGATTGAATTAACAGGAGGACAGGTGCTTATTAACAGTGATGCTGCCGAGTCCGCTGCTCTGTTGGATGAAATCATAGTGGAAAAGCGCAAAGGCCTGAACTTGCCATAAGGAGGTGCGTTATGAAGCGAATAATGATTGATGCCGACAAATGTGTAGGCTGTAAGAACTGCTCAATTGCGTGTATGCAAGCGCACAGAGGCAGCGGCAGCACGTATGATATTTGTCTTACCGACCCGGATAATGAGTCGCGCAACACGATTTTGCTCGATGAGCAGCAAGGATATAAGCCGTTGTTTTGTCGTCACTGTGCTGAACCGGCATGTGCATCAGGTTGTATTAGTACGGCATTGGTGAAAGACAAGGTTACAGGGCATGTCCTCTATGACCGGGAGAAATGTGCTCAATGCTTTATGTGCGTCATGAACTGTCCTTTCGGCGTATTAAAGCCGGATCGGGGTACAGGCACATATGTGGTAAAATGCGATTTTTGTGCAGATAATGACGGAGATCCGCAATGCGTGAAGAACTGTCCGACAAAAGCGATACAGGTTCGGGAGGTGAAGTGATGAAACATGTTATTATTGGAGCGGGTGCCGCCGGTATTTCTGCGGCAAGGACCATTCGCATGAACCGAGCCACAGATGAAATCGTTGTGATTTCCGCGGATAAAGCTGTGCATTCTCGTTGTATGCTGCATAAGTTCATCAGTGGTGAACGTAACGAAAATGAGCTTTCATTTGCATCTTCCGGATTTTTTGAAGAGTATAATATTCGTTGGTTCGGCGGTGTGAGCGTACTAGGTGTAGATATAACCCAAAAGCGTGTTGAGTTCGATGGTGGGTTTGAGTCGTATGACCGACTGCTGATTGCATCGGGATCTGAAAGCATTTTCCCGCCGATCGAGGGGCTGCGCAAAGCTTCAAATATTCTCGGATTTCGGGACTTAGCCGATGCAAAGTTAATCCGGGAAAAAGCTGCGAAATCAGAGCATATAGTGATACTGGGTGCAGGACTCATTGGGTTGGACGCTGCATATGGAATGGTAGAGATGGGAAAGAAGCCGATCATTGTTGAAATGGCGGAAACTGTTCTGTCGAGTAATATGGATACTCATGCAGCCGCTGCATATCAAACGAAATTCGAAGAAGCCGGTTGCCGTTTCAGGCTTTCGGAAAAAGTCAGCAAGGTTCTGGTGGATGCGAGCGGGGCTGCAACAGCGGTCAAGCTGGCAAGCGGAGAGCAATTGGTATGCGATTTGCTGATAGTTGCGGCAGGTTGTCGTCCCACGACAGGTTATCTGGCAAATAGCGGTATTGCACATGAGCATGGCGTGACTGTAGATAAGCATTTGGAAACGACTGCTCAAGGTGTATATGCTGCCGGAGATGCGGCAGGTCTTTCCTCAAACTGGCCTGATGCGGTCAAGCAAGGCGAGGTTGCGGCGCTTAATATGTGCGGTCTTCCTGCGGTTTATGGTGATGCTCCAATTAATAAGTGTACGGTAAACTTCTTTGGTATTCCTTCCCTTTCCATCGGGCAGTTTACGCAGAGCCAAGGTGATGAGGTTAACAGCCGAGAGGATCGCCGCCGGTATCAAAAGGCAATAATCCGCAACGGTGTTCCTGTTGGTGTGATTCTTCAAGGTGATATTTCAAGGGGTGGATTCTGGCAGAATCTTATCGTAAATAAGGTTAACATTGCTGAAATAGACAAGCCAACATGGAAGATTTCGTTAGCTGATAAATATGAGTTTGATGAAAATGGGGAGTATGTTGCCGGGTAATCGCAAATAAGCCGTATCAACGGTTGTATACCCCCGGAATAGGAAACATAATACATATTCGTGATAATATCTTGAACATTGTTGAAGGGGGTAGCTCAGTCCGAGCTACCCCTGTTTCGTCATCTGTACCCCCTTCGCTCGCCGTTGGCACTGCCACATAAGTTGTGCGAGCGGCACTTGCACAATTAACGTCACTGCTGCTGCAGCTATGTGTGCGCTTGCGCCTAGGACCTGGATTTTTGCAATTTCGTCGCTCAAACGTGCGCCAGAGCGTTTTACACTCTCTGGCTATCATCCGTCTATACATCAGGTTGCAATTGTCTTGCAAATTTGCATTTCATAACAAAATAAAGTATAATGTTAAACAAAGTTGTAGATGTTGTACATGATGCCACGGAATATTAAATATCGGAGAAAGGAAATTAACTATGATCTCTGCTCAAAATGTATCAAAACGTTACGGCAAGCTATTGGCAAATGACAATGTATGTCTCACTATCGGAAATGGAGAACTTGCAATACTACTCGGACCGAATGGTGCAGGAAAATCCACAATCATAAAATCGATATGCGGACTGTTGCGCTACCAAGGAACTATCACCGTTGGTGGATTTGACAATCGTAGCATTGAAGCGAAACGTCTGCTCGGATATGTGCCGGAAATCCCTTCACTGTATCCGATGCTTACTGTTTGGGAGCATCTTGAGTTTATTGCCAAAGCATATCATTTACATGACTGGGAGTCGTTTGCAGGAGAACTTCTTGAACGCTTTGATATGGCGGACAAAACAAATAAACTAGGGAAAGAACTCTCAAAAGGAATGCAGCAGAAAGTCAACGTTTGCTGCGCTCTTCTTCCGAGACCGCAGGCGGTGATTCTTGATGAGCCGCTGGTAGGTCTTGATCCACATGGAATCAGGGAGTTAAAGTCTACAATCAATGATTTGAAAAACAGCGGCTGTTCACTGCTCATTAGTACACATATAATAGAGAGCATGGAGGATAACTGGGACGTTACTTATATAATGAAGAACGGCAAAACCGCCGCCGTTTGCAAAAGAGGAGAGATGCCTGAGGGGCAATCCCTAGAAGATATCTATTTTTCGATCACTGAAGGGGGCGATACAGAATGAATGCCCAATTGTTTATAATCCGCAGGAGTCTTATAAACTGGATAAAGGAACTTAGGAGAAAACCCGGCAAGCTTGTACTGGTTATTGTAGTTACTGCAATTCTAGTGGGTCTGATTTTAATGACGGTATTTTCCGGAGGTATCGCTAACGAGCCCTCACCGCTTTTTTGGTTTACTGGTATGCTCTTTGCATTTGTTGCGTTCATTATGGTTATGACAGTGAGAAGCGGTCTTTTAAGCGGAGACGCTATTTTTGAGATGAATGATGTCAACCTGCTGTTTGTATCACCTGTCAGTTCAAAGAAAATATTGCTTTATGGAATCATAAAAATGGCAAAAACATCACTATTTGGCAGTATTTTCATTTTATTCCAATCTGGTACGCTTGCGAATTTTGGGGTAGGCTTCAATGGTGTTCTGATTACATTTGCAGTTTATTTTCTGAGCTTTATTGTATTAACGATTGCATCTCTAGTAATTTATAGCTCATCGTGTGGACGTGAAAAGCGAAAGCGGATTGTCAAAGGCATAACAATTGCCCTGTTTCTTCCTGCTATCATTTTTACGGTTTTTCGATACCTTCAAACTCAGGATATTTTCATGTCGCTAGAAGCTGTGATCACATCACCTTTTCTGCGCTACATACCTGTTGCAGGTTGGACTGCAAGTAGTGTGACTGCATTTTTCTCAGGAGAAATGCTTAGTGGTTTTTTCTTTCTCGGATTAAATCTGATTTTGGGTATTGGGCTTACAATATATATTTTGCATTCTAACTCTGATTATTTTGAGGATGTGTTGGTCGCAACTGAAACAGCATTTGAAAAACAAAGAGCGGTTGCGGAAGGAGATCTCAATGCTGTAACTGCATCGAATAGAAAAACCAAGGTTACAAAAACAGGCATTTCAGGTATTGGGGCGTCTGCAATTTTTGGAAAGCATGTTCGTGAGAGTTTTAGGCAGAGCCGTCTCGGAGTTTTTACGATTTTATCCGCACTGATGGTGGTTGGGGCAGTGGCAGCGACGTTTTTCATCCGCGATTTGCTCATAGTCTTGCAGATATTGTTATGGATTAAGCTTTTTACCATCGGCACAGGGAAGGGCATTAAGGAGACATGTTCCCATTATATATACATGATTCCGGTGTCGTCATTTAGCAAGATCATATGGAGCAATATGGAAACAATGGCAAAAACCTTTGTGGAAGGTGTGCTTATATTCATAATCGGCGGTATTATCATTGCGGCAAGCCCGATGATGGTAGTCGCTTGCATACTTGCATACACACTCTTTTCATTTCTGATAATAGGCGTGAACTATCTGTATATGCGATATGCAGGGACGGACATTAGCTCGGGACTTTTGGTTTTGATTTATTTTCTGGCGATTGCAATCATAATTGCACCTGGTGTTGTGCTTGGTATCGTCACTGCTTCGATCATTGGTGGGGGTGCCGGAAATGCTTTTGGAGTGTTGGTCCTTGCCGCATGGAGTTTAGTAGCGGGGCTTAGCTGTTATGGGCTTTCGAAGGGAGTGCTTCACAACTGTGATATGCAGAGCATTACATCCGGAAAACGTTAAGTAAACGCTGGTTAATTCGCGCTCCTTGTCTTCGCAATTGCTTCGGGCGGATTTAATCAGTGTCAATTAAGTAACCAAATATACGAAAGATTTGGAATATTGATATAATACGAGGAGTACTTTATGAAATTTACAATGATTCACACGAACTTGAATGTCTTTGACTTAGAAAAGTCCTTGGATTTTTACAAGAAGGCATTGGGGCTGGAAGAAGTCAAGCGACACAAAGCTGATGATGGAAGTTTTGAACTTGTTTTTATCTCTGATGGTACATCATCCTGCACAATCGAACTGACTTGGCTTCGAGACAGGGAGCTACCTTACGACCTTGGTGATAACGAAATACATATAGCATTTTTACCCGAAGATTATGATGCGGCGCATAAAATGCATAAGGAAATGGGCTGTATATGTTATGAGAATACATCAATGGGTTTGTACTTCATAGAAGATCCCGACGGATACTGGCTTGAGATAGTTCCGCCGAGATTGTAATACCGCGCTGCAAGTTAGGAGTGAACAGTAACGGCTAATTTAATATTGTGACTTTGTACTATCCTATCTATACCTCTTTCCGCTGAACATCTGCGCCCAATGAAAGACACCATTTTCGTTTAAATAAACGCCAACACCGATAATGTCGAAATCCGAATGCATAATACACTCACGATGGCTGTCCGAATCCATCCAGCCCTGCATGGCTCTATCAGTAGTCTTTGGGCTTCTGTACAAGTTTTCACCTACACTGCCTCTAAAGCCAACCGCCCGAGCAAGCTTTGTCGGGCTGCCATAAACCCCGGTGTGACTGTAGTATCCTAGGTCAGCCATGTACTGAGCCTTTATTCGTGCTGCCATCATCAGTGTGTCATCAATTACAACAGGGCTGAGACCCTCAGCAGCTCTTTCCAAATTCACAAGGCGCACAATCTCAAGCTCAACTTCGTTTGCACCATCTAGTTCTTTGTACTCAGCTTTCCATGTATTCATTTCACTCTTTGTAAGTCTTCTGTTCGGCAGGGTTATTGAGGACCTCTTGATGAAATCCGATGCAGACAGCGAAGCTTCATTAACGTCGGAAGCTGTGGTGATCTTTTGACTCAGGCTAGTCATAGTTGCGGTCGCATTAGCATGACCAAAGCCTTCTGTTCCTGCTCTTCTTTCGGAGATGTTGTCAATTGCTATCCAAGCAAATGAGAACATTGAAAAAAGCATAGTCAAGGCAATACCGGGTACAATTAACTTTTTGAGAGTTTCACTCTTGCTGTTCATATACTTGTCCTCCTATGCGCCGCTCCGATTCGGAAGCAGAGCATCCGAAATAGTCGAGTGTAATAAAATTATCTGCTTTTTAACCCATTGTCGCCACACAGGATACTGTAAAATATTGGAAATAAGATGGCAAATGAATAGGGGTTTTGACATTTTTTAATAAAAACATCAAAACCCCTATTACTTTTTACATTAACTTAACCCCTTAACTATGACCATTTGCGAAACTAATCAGCGTTTACCTCAATCAACTTTTGCTCAATCGCAATCCGAATAGCATCAACGCTGTTATTTGCATTCAACTTTATAAACAACGATTGCAATAACTTATTAATTGTGTTGACAGACAGATGTCGGGTAACTGCCATTTCATTGCGCGAAAGACCCTGATAAAGATCAATCAAAGCCTCTCGTTCCTTGGGCGAGAGTGAAATAGGCTCTTTTAGCTTCATATCAGCCTTAAAAGCGTTTGAAATAACAGCAGCTTTCTTCGCAAAAGCCGAAGCCTTGCGCTGCATGTTTTTTAACCATTCTTCCGGAATGCGACATTGCGGTTGATCTAAAACTGCAGTGGCAAGCGGGGAAAAAGCTTTGCCAAGCTCGATAAAGGGCATTTCAAAAACACCATCAAAAGATAATCGGAAAGACTTTTCAAAATCCTCTGCCGCTCCTACCGTATCTCCGGTTTTAAGGCGAGCGACAGCGAGCAACAACGTTAGGACCAACTCGCCGAAAGCGAAGCGCTCTTGTGGCTCTCTCGGATAAGAATTACACAGGACAGTGAGGGCTTGATTATACTTTTTGCAAGCCAGAAAATATCTGGCGCAGACAATCAGTTCCCTCACGGGAATATGAACATCAGATGTCGTCTCCTTCTCATCAACAGCAACGATCCATGAAGGCATTATTGCCGGAAGCTCGATGAGGGCATAAAAAGCGCCTGCAAATAAATCAAACAGCAACTGACGATTCCAAAAATCAGGATTATCTAAATGATTGCGCATTTGCTTGAGGCTCTCTTTTGCCAGCCGGTAATCCCCTGCGTGAATTGCAAGGCGGAGGAGGTAGTGCTGTGCCATCATGTCTATACTGTGTTGATTATATTCACGCGCCTTTGCAATGGCATTGTTGGCATGGCGCATCGAAATATCAGGCAGGTTCTTAAAATATGCGATCTCACATGCGGCTAACTCATCATATCCATAATACATCTTATGAGATGTCTCGCCAATGTATAAGTCGGTTTCCCTTGCCGATTCGATGAAATAATCAAACTCAGAAAGGTCCACGCCTTCGCCGACCACGCAGGCAAATGACCGAATATCAGCAATGGCAAAAGCGCCTTTAACTTCAGGTGGTGGGGCAGAAAGCTTTTTATAGTACTCAACGGACTTTTTCAGATGCTTTGGAGAATCATATCTATGTGTTACAGTACAGGTGTACATATCGATATAGGTAAGGTTACTGTAAGCGGCTTGCAGGAGATTAAAAGCAAAGGGAGAGTCCGAATTTTCCCATTTCAGAATTGTTTCAAAGCTATGTACACGAGCCTCTTCAAATTTTCCGATTCCCATGAGAAATATGGGGATAAATAAACATTTCAGCAGTAACACTGTAGGGTCATCGCCCTCTTTGTTACAGGGGCTGACTTCGCCCAATATGTTCAAAAAATACTCACATGTGTCATGCGGAAGCCGGAATGGATAAGAGAGTAGAAGGCTGAGGATAACATCATACTGATACGACTTTGCGCAATATTTTACAGCATCAGTGAAAAAATTATTTTCAAAGCACCACTGAGCGGCGCTCTTGTAGGTATCCAGTTTTTCATCTTCGGAAAGAATATCCTGTTTTGTCAGAAGAAATTCAAGATACAGTGGGTGCACTCTATAATCTTCGAAAAAGCTGTCAAACCATATAAACGACACCAGTTGTGGCGCATATTGTATAAAAAGAGAGTCTTGAAAAAGTTCGCCAAGTGGTGTTAGTGGCAAATCAGAGATAAGGGATAGTTGAACCAATCGCTTTTGAACGATTTCGGGAAATCCGGCGAAAGCTTCGGTTTCCAGCAATTTGAAAACATTTTGCTTCATAGCATTAAGTGCGTGGTCGAGATTTTGAGGGATCCTCTTTAGCACAAGAGAAAGCAATTTGACTGCAATAGCCCAACCTTTCGTAGCATCGTGCAGCTGCGGCATATAGTTATATGAGAATGGGACTCCGCATTCCTTCAAAAAAAGTGCGATTTCATCTTCGGTGAAACGAAGTTCGTCTTCGGATATAATGCCGACTTTCCCTTTGGAGAGTAGCGAAACGGTGTTGATATTGGGCTCGTTTCGTGAAATGATTATCACACATGCACCCGGGATATTCAGGTGAGCGCAACGCTCAGCAAAGAGTAGTGCTTGCTTTGAATGTATCAAATGGAAATCATCCAAAACAAGGAAAGTTTTATTTGAGCGGTGCTCATGACCTTTTATAATCTCCGCAAACTGCTTAAAACGGGTGAGCGTTTCGGGAAAACCGAACTCTTGCAGTTTGTCAGCCAAATCAGGATTGTCTAAAGTTATGTTATGTACAAGATTTTCCCAATAATGGGAGCCAATATTATCGCTCTCGCTTAGTTGCACCCAACGAACGACCACATCCGGCTGTTGACTGATATAGTGATGCACTGCTTGGGTTTTTCCATATCCGGCACCTGCTATTACGTAGACAAGCTTACAGTTAACAGCCTGGTCAAATAGGCTGTTAAGGCGAGGGCGCGGCATGTGGTGCGCGGCTAATGGTGAATTGCTCAGGTTGAGCTCAAAAGGAGTGTTGGCCATAATGTGACCGTCCTTTCTTGTGTGTGAATTATCAATTGCTAAATGATTTTGCAAACATCTGATGAAGTTATTATAATTAATTCGTTGTGCTAACGCAAGTATTATGGAGCGCAAGCGCAAACATTGCTGCGTGAACAAGTAACGGCTGTACAGTGGTGATGATTATTTCGGTGCGAATATTTACGCAAATTGATTATTGAATCTGAGTATACCATGTGTTACTATCGGAGATATGCAGAATGATTTGGGAGACAACGAAAGTGTCAGAGGAAAGTAAACGCGTGAAGTATCAGCACTTGGATTAGCGGGAAATTAGCAGGATATGAGGAGTATTAAATGGATACAGTTATTATGTCAATAGTCGTTATTTTGGTGGTTTGGAATATCGTAGTCTTCGCTATGTATGGTATTGATAAAAGCAAAGCAAAGCGTGGTAGCCGCCGTATAAGCGAGAAAACGTTGCTTATAGCAACAGCGCTGATGGGTGGATTGGGCGCATTTCTGGGGATGGTGTTACTCCGGCATAAAACAAAGCATTTAAAGTTTAAAATCGGAGTGCCATTGCTGCTTATAATAAATATTGCAGTTGTAGTAATTATCTTAATATACACTGGTGGGTAAGAATATTAGTCACCTCGAAAGGGTTCTCATTAATGAACATTCTGGTTATTAACACAGGAAGCTCGTCACTAAAGTATCAACTTTTTGATATGGAAACCGAGGCAATCATTGCAAAGGGCAATTGCGATAGAATAGGAATCGATGGTCATGTAAAACATGTGCCATCAAACGGAAAACCAAGCATTAACGAAGATACTTCCTTACCTTCGCATCAGGAGGCTATTAATATAGTAATAAGCAACCTGACAAGCGCTAAGCATGGTGTTATAGACAATCTTTCTGAGATTTCTGCCGTTGGTCATCGTGTGGTGCATGGAGGACCGCGGTTTTCAAAGAGTGTTTTGATTGATGATGAAGTTATGAGTGCGATAATATCTTGCGCACTGCTTGCGCCGCTTCATATTCCGGCAAATCTTATGGGTATAAATGCTTGCAAAAAGGTTATACCGACTGTTCCGCATATCGCGGTTTTTGATACGGCATTTCATATGTCGATACCGGACTATGCATTTGTTTATCCGGTGCCATTAAAATATTATGAAAAATACGATATTCGGCGTTATGGTTTTCATGGTTCATCGCACCGCTATGTTTCTGCAAAAGCGATAGATTATTTTGGACGTGATGCAAAAGGCACGCGGCTTGTCACATGCCATCTTGGGAATGGAGCTTCGCTTGCTGCAATTAAAGATGGGAAAAGCATAGATACAACCATGGGGGCGACCCCGCTTGAAGGTTTGCCCATGGGGACTAGGAGCGGGACTGTCGATCCTGCCTTGGTTTCAATCATTTCAGACATAGATGGCGGACTAACTGTAGAGGAAACACTTAGTATCCTTAACAAAGAGTCCGGCGTTTTGGGGATATCCGGTGTTTCTTCAGATTTTCGTGATATTATAGATGCTTCTGAGTTCGAATTTGGTGAAAGCGATGAGATTATTTCTCCTCAGGAACATGATCGGGCAAAACTTGCGCTTGCAGTATTCGAATACCAAGTTGCAAAATTCATCGGGGCATATATTGTCGCGCTTGGAGGCGTTGATGCCATAATTTTCACAGCAGGCGTTGGAGAAAACTCACCTTCAATCAGAAGGGGCATTTGCGAGTGGCTTAGCGGATTTGGTATTTTCTTGGATGTTTACAAAAATGGGCATAGCGGTAAGGACGATGTTGCGGATATAACAGGCGAAGGCTCAAGGGCGAAGGTGTTGGTAATACCAACAAATGAGGAGCTTGTGATCGCTCGTGATACAAAAAAGATTGTGGAGGGATAATCCGGCAACACCACTTATATAAGAACTACCTGCGTACCATCAGCTTCTTTATCGCACTGTCGAGTCCGTCCAGCGTTAGTTCGTACATGGGGAAAACATCACGGACTATGCCTATAGTATATGAACCATAAGCGTTTTCCCAGTATTTTTCGGCAATAGGATTGAGCCAAACATTATAGGGAAACTTCTTTGAAATACGCTCAAGCCAAGTAAGACCGGGCTCGTCATTGACCATATCCCAATAGATTATACCGTTTTGCTTTAGCAGCTCACTTGGTGCCATGGCGGCATCACCGACCAGAATTACCTTGTAATCGGAGTCAAACATATTAAACAGGTCTGTTGTTTTGATAGTGTCGTGGATATAACCATCGTTGCCGACATATACGAAATCATAAATACAATTATGAAAATAATAGAAACGGATGTCTTTGAAATGCGTTGCCTTGTGTACGGCTGAGAAAAGTTGACTGCAAATCTCAGCATGAGCCTGCATGGAACCGCCAATATCCATCAGAACTATAAGCTTCACTGTGTTCTTGCGCGGTCTTGACCAAACAAGCTTTAACGTTCCTGCATTGCGGCAAGTTTCGTTGATTGTGCCATCCAAATCCAGTTCTTCCTTTGGACCATCGAGCCTGCTACTGAATTGTCGAAGTTTACGTAGCGCGACTTCAAATTGACGTATGCCAATCGTTTCATCGCTTCGGTAATCAACAAATTTGCGCTCGGCGGCGACCTTTACAGCGGAGCGCCCATAGGATTCGCCCCCGATCCTCACTCCACCGGGATGGAATCCCGAATGACCGAATGGAGATGTTCCACCGGTTCCGATCCATTTGTTCCCGCCGTGGTGAGCGCCATCCTGAGTTTTTAATCGCTCCTCAAGCATAGAACGAAGCTTTTCGAAATCAGGCATTCCGAGCATATCTATAAGACGATTGCGCTCCGCTTCGGAAAATAAATGCGGAGGGAGCGGATTTTCAAGCCATTTTGATACTTGATCCATCAATTGCTTAGGTGTTTCGATTCCGTAGAAAAACTGCTGAAATGCAATGTCATATTGGTCGAAGTGGGTTTCGCTTTTGACCAATATGGATCTGGCTAAATAATAAAACTGTGTTAGGCTGGAATCGACCATACCCATAGCAAGGGCTTCCATCAATGTCATCCATTCGACGAGAGTGACAGCAATGCCTTCCCTGCGAAGGGCGAAAAAGAAGTTAATAAACATATTATACCTTTAAACTTAATGCTACACTAATATACTGAGATAGTGCCTTAATGCCGCAACCCCTGTCCTCTATTGCTTTGTCCCCTTGCCGCCAAACGTTTTAAAGCAAGGTCGAAATCCTGATTCTTTTTCAAAAGCGCACCAAGGAAGGGGATTTTTTCTGAAATGTCATCCGGATTAATGCCACCCAGTGCAAGTGCCTGCACCCAGTCTAAAAGCTCGCTTGTGCTGGGCTTTTTTTGCAGCCCTGACACACCGCGCAACCAGTAGAACGCGGCGAGTGCTCCGGTCAACAAGCTGTTTTTGATGTCAGGATAATGGACTTTTACAATATCCTCCATCATTTTTTCGTCTGGAAACTCTATATAATGAAAAATGCAGCGGCGAAGAAAAGCATCAGGCAGTTCCTTTTCGGCGTTACTGGTGATAATCACTATTGGGCGGTTTTTTGCGATGATGGTCTCTCCGGTTTCTGGGATGTAGAAATTCATAACATCCAGTTCCCAGAGCAGGTCATTCGGGAACTCAAGATCGGCTTTGTCGATTTCATCAATTAAAAGGACAACGCGCTCTTCTGACGAAAAAGCTTCGCCGAGTTTTCCGAGTTTGATATAGCGTTTTATGTCAGAAACATTGTGCTCGCCGAATTGACTGTCGTATAATCGTTGAACCGTATCATAAACATAAAGACCGTCCTGAGCTTTTGTTGTTGATTTTATATTCCAGATTATAAGCTTTAGCCCGAGTGATTTGGCGATACTTTCGGCAAGTACGGTTTTGCCTGTTCCCGGTTCTCCCTTAATGAGTAGTGGTCTTTTAAGCGCCACGGAGATATTTACGCTGTTTTGTAGTTCGGGCGAAACGATGTAATCACTTGTTCCTTTATAGATCAGTTTCTCGGTCATGGTTAAGATTCCTTTACCCCTTATAATAAATAACCCCAAGCTGGGTTCGGTTTGTTACGTTAAGCTTCTCCATTATAACGACAATATTGTTGCGCACTGTTCCCTCACTTAGGAAGAGCTGCGCGGCAATTTCTTTATTAGTGAGACCTTGGGCTACAAGGCGCGCAATATCGCGTTCTCTTTGAGTTAAATCTTCAAGAGCCGGATTTTCGGTTGCTGCGAGCTTTTTTAGCACATCCGCGCCCAAAATACCAGTGCCGTCCATCATAATGCGAAGCTTGCCTGCTATATCTGATATGTTGTCAGTCTTAATTAAATATCCGTCCGCTCCGGCAGCCAGAGCCTGCTGGATATTTGGCTTATCATCGAAAGTCGTTAGCATCATGATTCGCTTTTCGGGATATCGTTGCTTTATAAGTCTTGTTGCAGCAATCCCATCGACGCCCGGCATTCGTATATCCATGAGCAGAATATCCGGATTAAGGGTTTTACAAAGTTCGATCGCTTCGGCACCATCAGACGCAGTGCCAACGACTGCGATATCCGATTCTCTTTCAAGCGTGAGCGAAAGAGATTTGCGGATCAAAGCATCATCATCGACAATTAAAAGTTTCAATAATATAAACCTCCTACACGCTGTTCCCTATGGGCACGACACAAACAACCCTGAATACCGTACCTGCATCAACGGATAAATTGCCCCCTGCTGCAGTGACGCGGTGGCGCATATTCCGCAATCCACTTCCCAGCGCATCAATGGGACTTACCGCGCCATCGTTTTCAATACAAAGTCTGACTAAATGAGGTGTTGCGTCAAGATCGACTTTGACATAACTTGCTTTTGAATGACGCGCCACATTTGTCAGGCACTCATTCAGGCAGGCTTCAAGGATATTCCATATATAAGCCGGGACTTTTGTTGTATCGCCATACACTTTAAAATCAACATCATAATTCGGGAAACGGCGGGATATATCATGCAATGCATCCACGCCCAATGCAGTTACTGCGGATAAATTATGAACAGTGTCACGGATTTTGCCTGTACCGTTTTTGAGCCGTTCGAGCGCCGCATCAAATAATTCCAATGCGTCCGGGTCGGCATCGTCCAGCAAAGTCCGTGCTGTTTGTAAGGACATATATGCGGCAATGATCTCATGACCTGCATTATCGTGGATATCTCTTGAAATCCTTGTGCGCTCTGCCACCACAGTCATACGCTCAACTTGTGATAGCGCTGCGGTCAGTTCTGACTGTAAAGCTTCGAGCTCATAGTATCTGCTTGCGGATTTGTCGAGCGCAACTAATTGATTCTGCTGTTCACGATTCCACAAGCCGAGAAACAGCCCTGACAGTGCTGCAAATATGAGAGTGACAGCCAGCAGTGGATCAAAATTAAGCAATAAGTAAAGGATTGCGAATATAGCCCAATATAAACCAAAGAACATAGCGGAAAACAGCGGGAGCGCTATAGCATATTGCGCATAGTCGAGTGAAAAAGTCGCTAGGGTTACGCATAGTATAATATCTATTAAAACTGTTGGATTAAGCTTTGGCATACGCCAACGCAGTAATGTAAGCACGATCAGTGGCAAAAACAGGAAATAGCCCATTATTTGCACACTTACCGCCCAAAGCGCAAAAATCAGGCTAAATCCGATTATAAGGCAAAACCGGAAACAATTCTGCGGTGTCAGAAAACTCAATGTTTCTACTCCTCAGGAGCTTGGGGCAAATGTCGCGTTATTTGTCCCAAGTCCTCCATGCTCTGCGGCAACGCCGCACTATATTATCCTGCGCTTGCTGCCATAGAGCAGAAATGCAACCGCGAACAACAACATCGCTACTATTGACAACCAGAAATCCCCTGTCATTGCGCCGGTTTCTAAAACTGAATGCAGCCCTCTTGCCGTCCAATAAGCCGGAAACATAGCGCCAACATATTGCAGAAGCCCGGGGAAAACCTCCAGCGGGAGCAAGAATCCGCTCAAGAAAGACATTAATGTTACAACAAATCCAAACCCAGCGTTGCTGGCTTCTTTGCTTTTAAACAGGCAGTGCCAAGCAAAAGCCATTGTAACGGACGCGAGTGCAAGTATAGTATAGCATAGGAAAACGGCAATTGAAAGTATTGATCCCCAATCATACAAAATAGCACCAAGCAGTGAAACAACAATCAACTGCACGAATAATGGAACCATGCATGATAGAAGGTTTTCGGCAAAATAACGACGCATTGTTATGGGCGCTGCTAAAATTCGAACGATTGCACCATCGGCTTTGTCAGTGAGAATGCTCAGGCTCATTAAGTACGAGCCGCTCATAACAGCGAGGGCAATGAAGAAGAATCCGGGTGATCCATTTATCCATAAGGGTCTGATAAGCACCAGTATAATGGGAATTATACAGTTAACAACCAACGAGGCAGGATGTCTTATGCCGCGCAATAGAGCAAAACGGAATATGATCATAACGAACGCCTCCTTCCAAGGACAAATACGATAAACCCTAAGACAACGGTTATTACAGTCAAAATTCCAAGATTGAACATAGCTCTGCTCATATCATCAAAAACCGGACCGGCAAAAAGTATTGCACGGAAACCAAGTGCAAGCGGTGTAGCATAGGAGGTTATAAATGTTGCGATCGGACTGTCTCCGAAAGAAATAAATAGCATACCGCTCAAAAACATCATTAGAAATGCAAGCCCATTTAAAATACCACTGGCAACCTTACGTGTCGGTACGAGAATGGATATCAGTGCGCCAATAAGTTGACTCATAATGGATATCAGCAATAGCACTGCAATAAAGACCAGAGGATTTCCCCAATAGACATCAAAGAATATTGCGGTTACAATAAAAATCACTAACGCCTGAATAATGTTGAAGACCCAACAGGATACTGCACAGCCCATTATAAAGGTGCGCTGCGGCACAGGTGACACAAACAATCTCGAACTAACCGGTCCCCTAAGTTCCCCATAGATATTGTGGATGATAAGCTCGCCCGAGAAGAATTGGAATGACACCATAAAAATCACAGCAAGAAAAGTTGCTGTTGCTGTAAGATTGGCAGAGTCGTAATCACCCGAAAGCTGAAAAAGACCGATGCTTCCAAGCATGTTGAGCACTATCAAACCAATGGGCATCAAAAAATAGAATACAATACTCATCGGATCGGCAAGATTTCTCTTGAGATAATGATTGAATATTAATGGAAATCTGTTCATTTCTACACCTCCCCCTCGTCACGAAGGCGCTTGCCGGTTAAGGTCAGGAAAACATCTTCCAGATTAGGCTTATCTTCGGAGAATGAAGTTACTCCGCCATTTCTTTGAGCAATCTCCATAATACGATTGACATTGCCGCTTCCAGTGCTGGAAATGATAGTATACTGACTACCGGAAACTGTGACATTTTTTACGCCAGAAATGGCTCTGAGCTCTTCTGTCAGGGTATCCGATGGCATAGCGGCGGTAAGATGAATGCGATCCTCATATTGAATGCGACCCATAAGCTCGTCAAGAGAGCCATCAGCGATGGCGCGTCCTGAATCCATAATCGTGATGCGGTTGCTTATAGCTTGCACCTCTTCCATGTAATGGGAAGTGTAAATAATGGTCGTACCATTTTGCGAAAGCTTCTTGACAGCCTCTAAAATATGGTTACGGGACTGAGGGTCAATTCCGACGGTAGGTTCATCCATGATCACTAGCTTTGGTTTGTGAACAAGCGCACAGGCAATGTTTAATCTACGCTGCATTCCGCCAGAGAAGGTTGTAGGGCGCTTTTTTGAAAACTCGGCAAGCTCAACGAAATCAAGCATTTCCTTAACATTGGCACTGAGTTCTGCTCCGCTCAACCCATATAAACCACCGAAATAGCGAAGGTTCTCTGATGCGGAAAGGTCATTAAACACTGTGATTTCCTGTGTGACGAGCCCCATATTCTGACGTGTTTTAAGATTATGCTTGTTTTGCTTTTGACCAAAGACCAGCACCTCTCCGGCATCCGCATCTATAAGCCCGCAAAGTGTTCTTATTGCCGTAGTCTTACCTGCACCGTTTGGACCAAGCAGTCCGAGGATCTCACCCTCGGCTACATCAAAATTCAAATGATCCAAAGCGAGTATCTCGCCATAACGTTTTACTACATTTTTCATGCTTGCTATCATGATTTATTTCTCCTTCACTTCATTTTATATGCCGATTATAGCGTATATATGAGTGCAGGAGTAGTGACATTTGTCATGAGATATAAAGAAAGGACACGACTCGCTATCGTAGTGTCCTTTGTAGGATAGAGTGCTAAGCAAACGCTGATTAAATCGCGTACCTCGTCTTTGCGGGTCTTTTTCAGTCTGTTTTCCGCATTTTTCAGTTAAATACTGCTAGTATTCGCCCTCAAAATCCAAAAAACAGGCGAAAAAATACCTCGCAATTACTTCGGGCGGATTTAATCAGCGCTTACCTAATCATAACACAGCATTTGATTGATGGTACGTGTTGCCGTCACCCACAGCAGAGTCAACCCAAAATGGGTTTTGCATTACCGGAAGCCGATCAAGATCAAGACGGTCAAATCCTCTCATTAAATGTGGCTCAAAGAAAAGCTCGTCATGCGTTCCGGGAGCTTCATCAAAATCATGCACAATACCCAGCTCGTTTAAATGCGCATGAAAACGGCGAGTTTCGTAAATTAACCTGTCGTTTGCACCGCAAGCAATATAGATACTAGGAAATTCAACTCCGGAGCGTTTAAGCTCCTGTGACAACCAATAAATATCAAGATTACTCCCAGTGATGCCATTTAAATCTCCGAATACTGATTCAAAAAAACCACGAGTTAAAGTGGGTGTGCTTGATTTATAACCGGGATCGGCAATGTTTTCTGTAACAATTGCAGGAGAGATGGATATAATATGACCAAAAATATCACTACATTTCAAACCATTTCGAAGCGCACCGGAACCACCCATTGAAATTCCACCGATAATTGTATCCTCGCGTGCAGTTGAAAGTGGGAATACATTACGAGTGAAATCAACAAGTTCTTGTCCGATAAGCTCGCCGTGCATGTCTCCGCGCTGCATATCGTCCACGTAAAAATGATTCTCTGCATTTGGCATGATTATTGCCAGATTATTCATCATCGAAAAATTTCTGAGCGGGTATTTTGCAAACCAACCATCGCATGAACCAGTATACCCATGTAGTAAATACACCGTCTTATATGGCAGAGCCGAGGCGTTTGGATAAAACGAATCAACAGGCAGTATGGCGCTGAAATGGACTTTGCGATTTAAGCAGTCTGATAGAAAGCTCGCCTGAATGATAGACATATTAACAAGCACTCCTTTCCGGCATGTTTGGCACATACTCAGTCTTTTTAACCCAGAATGGATGCGGCGGTATTTTCGGTTCACCCAATGCATGGACAAGACCTCTTCGCAGAAATGCATTCCAAAACGGCCAATCATGCGTACCTTCGCCCTCTTCATAGAAATGCGGAAATCCCATTACGTTAAGCTGTTCGTGCAATTCGCGGTTTTCCGGAACAAGCGAATCATTATACCCGCAGGCAATGTAAAGATTGGATATCGGATGACCCGCATCAAGTGTTTCTTTTGCAAATAATGCAATATTTCTGTCCGTTTCATTTACTTTTGTAACATCACCATGTAATGCCTTGAAATATTCCGGAGATAATCCACGATCCAGATTTTTGGGTTCATGCTCCGACTCATATCGCAGAACCTTCACAGGCGTCGAAAGTGCAATCGCATGACCGAAAACATCGCCGTATCTAAGTGAGTTATACAGGGTCCCATATCCGCCCATTGACAATCCGCCAATCAAAGTGTCCTCTCGCTTGGATGATAATGGAAACATTTTGCGTGTTATTTCAATGAGTTCGCGCCCGATCATCTCACTGCCCCGGATACCCGAACTTGGCTGGTCAACATAAAATCCGTTCACACCATCCGGCATGACGACTGCAATGTCAAATTGCATCGACATCTCGGCAATAAGCGAATTATACAGCCAGTCATCACAATTGCCTAAGTAACCGTGCAGAAGGTATAGGGTCTTGAGTGGCTTCCACTCTCTGGCAACTCCGGGCGGGAGCGGGGTGTCAACCGGTAAGAGAACATTTATGCGAGTCAGTCGTTGGTAACATTCGGAAAAATAACTGATTCTAAACACTGCCATTATATAATTCCATCCTTTGCTATTAAATTTTGAGCAATGTGGTGGTTTCTGGAACTGCACTTTCTTTGAAAAAGGTGCGTAGCACAGACAGTAGCTACGCACCTTTTAATTTTATACAGCCTTTATGCGTGATTTGAGACTACTACCACACATGTGGCGCAGCATTAGTCTTGGGGGGTTTCCCCAGGTCTTCTAAAGTGATTACACCGTCAGCTAATGCTTTGTTACGCAACTCAAGATAGAAACCTGCATCAGCGGCATACCAATATGGACCGACATAAACGATATATAATATACCGAATGTAAGACTGGAAAGGATAAGCCAACCTATCCAGCTCAATGCGAAAACGAATATGTCCCCCTTATACCCCTTGGTGATCTTCATTGATATCTTCAATGCCTGACGTGCAGTGATATTTGGACAGTCGGCGAGAATGTTTGGTGCAAAATAATAAGAAAGTGCCTTTATAATTCCAGGGACAACAAGTAGCAAAGACCAAAGTGCAATCCACAACATCATCCATAGCATACCACCAAGTTTTCTGAAAAAATTAACACTGAGCTCCGAAAACAGCGCCCCGACGCTGGCTTCATTTCCTAGGGATATTTTAATATATTCACCATAAAGATTAACAGATAACACATAAAGGAAAAGCATTCCTGCCCAAAATACTATCCAGTAAAGCACGCCGGGTGAGCCTGTGACCCAAAGGACCACTTGATCCAAAACTACTGATGCGATAGCCATCAGTATGAATACAATTACAAGTAGTCTTGATGTCCTTGCTTGCGCGGAAATGGCGCTCTTTGCCAACGTTTTGATTTCTTGCCTTGTTCTCATTTTTCTATCTCCCTTTCAATTATCAAATCATTGCGACTTAGTATATCGCTTTTGAGTCCCACAAAATTATACGTCATTTTGAGTTTTTATGCAATACCCTCTTATTTCCGAGGCATGGATTTATTAATGTGGATATTACTGTTCACGTAGCTGTGTGTGCGCTTGCGCTCGGAGCCTGTATTTTTGCAATTTCGTCGCTCAAACATATGCACTTGCGAAAATTATACTCCGCACTACACTTGTGGGCGCACAAACTCGCTTTGGAAATTGAAAAACATAGTCTCTTCGCCGCGCTGCAAGTCAGGGCGAAGCAGCAATTCATCAGCCAGCATTGTAACAGGTACACTAACCAGAATAAGCATTGCCATTAATAATGCAATATTGCGCAATAATCTGCTTGCCTTTTTCATTTACACATCTTCCTCGTATAATTTTTATTTTCAAGACTATGGTTTCACCAAGGTGAAGCATCATGGGTGTACAGTGACGGAACCGTCAGTAAACTGATCCCAAGCTATCGGTAGGGATAATGCTCCAACACCTCCGAGGAAAACATCACCGGGCTATTTGCCTTTCTATTTTGATTTTTCTGTATGATTTATTGCACAGTCAATGTAATAACATTAGACCAAATTTCTACTCGTTGCTGGTCGGCTTTGCCCCAGTTTAAATAGAACATAGCTCTGAAGCTCAATTCATGTGTACCCTGACCTAAGTAGCTCAAATACCATGAATCCTCTTCAATTCCCCAATGCTTTATATTTCGTAATATGCTATTCCTCTCCAAAAGTCTTGACTGATACTGTGTGGGAAGGTGCGACATAGGGGGTCCCATATGTGATATATGCCAGTTTGATATAAACGGCATAAACAACACCCTATGTGCTATTTCATGACATTCTCCGCTATTGTTTTTAAGCTCAACATCAACCCTAAAATCCTCCCAAGACATTATACTTGTCTCTTCCGCCGAAATATTTAGTATAAAATCGTCTCTCAGCATGTTGTCTTTTGTTACGGTAAGTGTAATAGTATTAGACCAAATTTCTACTCGTTGAGCCGATTGTTGAGGTATACCTTGTACCCAAGACTCATGGTCCCAATTTAAATAGAACACAGCGGAAAAGACCAGATCATGTTTAGCTGGTTCTAGGATGCGCCCAATAGACCAATTCTCGAAAATTATGTTATTTGCTTCAAATAGTCTTGGCGCGGGTTCTGTACTTACTGAGCCAATGCCAATATCACAAAAATAATGCCAGTTCGGGATGGACGGCCAAAACAAGAACTCATGGACTATTACATGATCTTCTCCACTGTTGTTTTTCAGCTCAACATTAACGATGAAATTCTCACCTTGCGGCAAGGTAGTTTCCTCCACTGAAATGGTGAGAATAAAGTCATCTTCCGTTGGTGGAGGACCATTAGTGTTATTATTGCCATTGCCCGGGTCATCATTGTTATTGACATCACCCGGAGCATCGCTGTC
>Ga0123352_10000977_pt1 | contig 36864 bp, 29 predicted proteins | sample TergutLab28metaG_FD_89700 | JGI IMG/M metagenome (GOLD analysis project Ga0123352, IMG submission 89700) | Labiotermes labralis P1 segment gut microbial communities from Petit-Saut dam, French Guiana - Lab288 P1 | ecosystem: Host-associated > Arthropoda: Insects > Digestive system > Gut ... | reverse complement strand
TAGAGTTGAAAGAATGTAATAAGAAGTGTGAAGGAAATGGTGTCACACTAAGGTAGAGTAATAGTTGACAGGCGTTGTGAAGGGAATACTGTCATCTTGTGACACGTTTCTGAGAAGTCCCTTTTTAAAGTGATGGTCCAAAGGATGCAATTAATAGCCAATTGGAAACGTGGTGACTATATAAGGAAGTAAGACATAACGTCACTAACCACCAATCAAAGGTTAAGGTTAGAAGTCACAAGATGAGATTCCACCCCGACCAACGCCCAAGAAACTCGGTATAAATGCTTTTGTATTGATGTAAAATTAAGATTAACTCCAGTAAGCTCAGGGGCAGAGGCCGCTGGAGCGAGTCTTCATTTTGGCACTACTTTAATAACATCATCGCTTACCTGGTCAATAATTTCAACTGTACTTAACTATCGCTACTAATGTAACAGCAGCTTCGAATAAATCAGTATCATTATTCATCGGAAAACAAAGTCTGAGTACTTTGACCCACGCCGTTGGCCGACTGGTGGCCAACCAGTCCTCGCCCAATCTGTCAGTATGTTTGTCTATGCACGTAGTCTTCAAACTCTCAGTATGTTTGTCTTTTCACGTGGCCTTCAAGCTCTCAGTATGTTTGTCTGTGCACGTAGTCTTCAGGCTCTCAGTATGTTTGTCTTTTCACGTGGTCTTCAAGCTCTCAGTATGTTTGTCTATGCACGTGGTCTTCAAGCTGTCAGTATGTTTGTCTTTTCACGTGGTCTTCAAGCTCTCAGTATGTTTGTCTATGCACTTGGTTTTCAGGCTCTCGGTATGTTTGTGTACGCACGTGGTCTTCACGCTGTCAGTATGTTTGTGTACGCACGTGGTCTTCACGCTCTCAGTATGTTTGTCTGTGCACGTGGTCTTCAAGCTCTCAGTATGTTTGTCTATGCACGTGGTCTTCAAGCTCTCAGTGTGTGTATGCACGTTGTCTTCAAGCCTCTCAGTGTGTTTGTCTTTTCACGTGGTCTTCAAGCTTTCAGTATGTTTGTCTATGCACGTGGTCTTCAAGCTCTCAGTATGTTTGCATCCACAGTAACTAACTCTGAATTTTCGCGAAATTCCTGTAAAGTAAGAAATGCATTTTTTTTTTGGATACAGAAATGAAGTAAAACGTAGAACGTTTTTATTGAAAATTAAGAACACTGTATTTGTGAAACATAATTTTATTATATGAGAGATACGCAGGAAATAGACACGTTTCCAGTTGTGCCTAATGCGTTGAAGATAAAACGCAATTAAAAGTCATGTCTACCCAACAAATGCGCCAGTCCATTCGGTTCACCATAACCACAAGTTGTACGCACTTCTCGGTACACGCTGTAATCTCGGTTGCTGAACAGCTGACTTAGGACAGCGGTTGTACTAAGTGCATTATGACGCAACAGATGTCTATCCTAATCAGCCATCCAAAGTCCCAAAGAAATGCGGAGGGGAATGCCATGGGAATCACTCGGTTTATGACGACGATTATTGAGGTTAGCATGGCGACCTGAATAACCCACACATCTAATCGTTCACGTGATAGTGAGCAGTCCGGTTAGAGAATGGCATGTCATGGTTATTTCTGACTGCGTGTGATCCCCGCCAGACATGACGCAGGCCAATTCATTGATGTGATAGTGACGCCAACCGTCTGCTGCCCCTTCGCGTACTTGTCCACTATATCGATTTTGTTAAGCCATTACAATGCCGGCGCGTACCGCTTACTGGCATGTACCAGTTAGCCTTAACACGCCCCTACATACGTAAATAGTCTTCTTGTGTGTTTTTTGTGCTATGGGAACTGAATTTTTAAATATATCAATAAAATCCAGGCCTAAAAGCGTCAACATGGGTGCCGGCGGAAGACGAATTACTGCCTGTAAACTTTAGCGTTCTGTGTGCCGAATTAGATGTAATGTTTCGTGAACATGGAAACAGGGAGTTCCTCCGAAACGCTGATAACCATTTACGAAAACACACTGTGCCATGAATTATAAAACCACAGTGTTCATAACCACCGAAGGAATGAAAAGGTGAACGTACTTCTTTATCCAGTGCTCCGCGATTTTCGTTAGAACTTTGTTTTTAGGAAGGTCCTCAGGCTTTGCCCGTTTGTCCTTCCGGTAAGAGCAGCATGTAGATGAAGATGAGATGCAGCATTGGCGAAATGATACTGACAGGGGAAAACAGAAGTACTGGGAGACAAACCTGTCCCGGTGCCTTTTTTGTCCACCACAAATCTCACATGAACTGACGTGGGATCAAATCCGGGCCCCACTGGTGACAGGTCGGCAGTAATTACACTCCGTCTCTGTCATACAAACCAGTCAGTCAATGCTGTGTGGGGAAATAATCGCTTGCTCGTTTCCCGAACAGCCCGTTAAGTGCAGGGCGTTTTGTCCAACTATTTTGTTTCACGGGGCACTGTGTATTAGGCGAATGGTTGCCACCGTTCAGTTAAGAATATTTTCTTTCCCTGTTTGGTATCTAAAAATACATGTTATTTTGTATGGGTGTGAAGCTTAGCTTGTCGGTGTCAGGGAAGGAAGGATATGTAGCATGCGGCTTGATATTCCAGCGAAGTCCGTGCGCGGTGCATAATGCGCAGTTGTACAGTGCAGATTGTACGAACCGCGTGTTGAAGGTATTTGGTTCTAACAAGAAGGGAGTGTCGGGAAAACAAAACAGCTTAACAAGGCGCTGCACGATGTGTACTGCACACCAGATATTATTGTTATTAGGCTGATAAAACTAAGGAATATGCATGGTAGAAATGACGTGTGCATACGGACCGTATTAACCACGATGATCCTTCCGTCTGCAAAAAGAAGACGCCCTGTTTCTTGAGGTCATGCAGCAGGTGAGCACAAATCCTGTATGCCAGGTGGCCCTGCGACTGAATTTTGTATTGCGGCGCGTTTAATTTTGAAACTGATCCTAGAGTTTTGGGAAATTTGTGCACTCCTGTGTGGAGGGTGATTATTTTATCTGGCAACTGTCGGTTGCCACTTAACTGTCGGCGTGCTCATCATACTAGCGTAGCCCAAACTCGCGGCGGATAGCGGAGGGACGTGATATCGGCCGTCAGACGAAATACTGCTCAATTTTATCAGGGACCAGCAACAGCTGCGCGGGCAGGGGCTTGCCATTCCACTGATTTATGTAACGAGCAGTTTCTGTGTCACACAGCTGTATCTTCATGCTGCTGTGTGAACTGGTACTGGGGGAACACGAGAGCGCGTGTGGCCCGTGAGACCAGTTCGACAAGATTCTACGCAGCGGAATTACGACACACTTCAAAGTGACACGTTAGTTGGTTGAATGGACGGCAGGAATTGCTAGTTCACCAAGTTGTCCGTTTCTTTAACATGTTGCACTAGAACAGGGCTGGCGAACCGCATTGAGGGCGCGTGTCCAAATGAGTGCAAATTTCGAAGAAATTCTTTGGCGTCCCTATGAGAATTTTGAAGAGCAGAATAAGGTCTTGTAGTCGTCCACAATTATTGTTAACTGCATTATTATTATTATTTTATGTTTATGGTTCCGTTCATCGCTGATCTGTATTAATAACTGTCCAACGAGATGCAACACAAAGCAGTCTATTTATTATTCTGCAAGTTCACGCTACATGTTTTGAGTGTCAATCACACCCATCACCAGGAGTACACAAAACTGTAACTACATCCTCCGGTACTGTGCAGCTACCTCCCTCCAACGTGGCCAAGCTAGCTTGGCCACGTTGGCTTGGCAGAATAATAAATAGACTGCTTTGTGTTGCAGCTCGTTGGAAATTAATAATAATGGTAATGCATTTTTATAATTAATGCGCAGTATAATTATTTATTATGTTTCCGATAAAGGTCTCCTCGAGAAATGCGATAAGTAACAAAATATGGCAGTAACTGTGCTGCTGCTACCTCCTGTTTAAAAAGCGGACTGTAAAACGTTCTGTCCACTGTCACGCATTCGCCCAGTCACTGCCATACCGGCGCTCTAACGATAAATACCCAGTCAACACTTCGCACCGCTACGATTTGTGTAAGAATGTTTCACTTCAGTGTTGTTTGGTACCAACGGTAATTCATACACAGTCAGACACAGATGTGTGTACATATATACACACACATGTTCTGCACAATGTAGAGACGTGGGTCGCGGGTCGGACAAACGAAAGCAAGAAAAGACTTGGGACAGCAATGAATGCCGCGTGCGATTTTGGCCACGCGTGCTATAGGTTCGACAGCCCTGCAATAGAATGTTCTGCCCCGCATATCTTCTATGAGTTTGTGCAATGGTGCGCAGATCTGGGGCGTCAGTCGTTTTGGTGGCTAAATTTTGTACCTTGGAGCTTAATATTTGCTGTTCCTCGGTATGGAATTCGCGTCATGGACCCCTTCTGGCGCATAGAACTTTGAGGTGGCTTCTATAATTTGTCGAAAATTTGTGCGCCCCTGACGTGACAGTAGCCCTGGTCGTGCTTTGCATAGCTGCAGCTGCTTGTACTGGCATACGCGTGCAGTAGACTCACGCATACTCTCAATCGTACTGCAGTGTAGTCTACATGTGTAACACTGCTGCTTTCAGTGTTAATAAAGATCCAACCAGATGCAACAGTATCCTGATATATATTTACTGCAAAGTCACTACATGTTTCGGGTGTCACCGCACCCATCACCAGGAGTACTAAAAACTGTAACCGCAGCCTCCGGTACAGGTCATAATACTGGTACAGCTACTTCCCTCCAACGTGGCCTGCCTGTACCGGAGACTGCGGTTACAGTTTTTAGTACTCCTGGTGATGGGTGCTGTGACACCCGAAGCATGTAGAGTGACTTTGCAGTAAATAAATATCTGCATACTGTTGCATTTGGTTGGATCTTTATTAACGTTGAATTACGATGCACGGAACTATGAGCTTAAAATTTACTGCTGCTTTGTGAGAAACTCACCGGTGACATCACAGGCACCGATTTTCATCGTTACAATGAAGCTTCGTTTCTGAGTGTCGTAGCAACTGTGTTAAAAACAGCGGGTATCCGTATAATGCAGTGACGAGCAGCTGCCGGTGTCCATCTTAATATTGTGCACAACTTGCATTACGTTCATGTTAATTGTCCCTGTCTAACCAACCTTTTGCGAACCTTTTGCATTAAAGCTTGGTCAGACGAAGACTACCGGTTTCCATGTTTACGACAGATCTTGGCCGATATATGTCGCCCTTCCCAAATTAACAAAACATATTGGGTGGGTATATCAGAGTTATGTTGCACAGTTGCATTTGCACCGTTACTGCGGTGTTAAGTGGTGATGACAAGAAGCTGGAAGCTGTTGGTGCGACTGACAGTATCACCTTCTTATACATAACCGTTCACGTTCTTTGTCTCTGTTTGTTGGTCATTATTTGATCACGAACAGAAAATCTTTAATTACTGCGTATTGGCCATCCTGTTATTTTCGACAAAATCACAGTATAAAGACTGATAACAATTCGTTTGAAAGAGTGGGACAATTCAGATATATGGGAACAAACTCAAGGAATCGAAATTCTATTCAGGAAGAAATCAAAGAGCAGATTGAAGGGCATGCTTGCTATCATTCGGTGCATTATCTTTTGTCTTCCAGTTTGCTATCCAAAAATATAAAGATTAATAAATACAGAACTGTAATTTTGGCATGTTTTTTACGGGTGTGAAACTTGGTCGATCACATTGAGGGAGTAACGTAGGCTAAGGCTATTTTAGAATAGCGTGCTGAGGAGAATATTTGGGACTAAGAGGGACGAGGTAACAGGGGAATGGCGAAAACTACATAATGAGGAGCTTAATGATCTGTACTGCTCACCAAATATTGTTCGGGTGATCATATCGAGAAGAATGGGATGGGCGGGGCGTGTTGCTCGTATGGGTAGAGGCGTATACAGGGGTTTGGTGGTGAAACCTGGGGGAAAGAGACCACTTGGAACACCCAGGTGTAGATAGGAGGATAACATTAAGATGGATCTTCAGGGAGTGCGATAGGGGCACGGACTGGATTGATCTGGCACGGTGTAGGAGCAGGTGGCGGGAACTTGCGAATGTGGTAATGAACCTTCGGGTTCCATAAAGTGCGGGGAATATCTTGACTAGCTGTGAACCGATTAGCTTCCCAAGAAGGACTCTGCTTCATGGAGTAAGTAAGTAAACCAACTTTTTTTTTTAATAAACAGAAGCTCTTTGTCTGGTTTTCTGCCAAACAAGTGCAGACATGGCCAAAAGTTATAGTTTCTGACGTCAGTAACAATGTATTTGGTCATAACCAGAAATATATTTGCCCTGGCAGCGCCGGATGTGCCCGCTAGTCAAACACAGCCGTCACCATGGGCGAACACACAACGAACTGCACAAACTGTGAACAGACTTGGATGAAATCAATCGAAGTAAAGAAAATCGAACACAGTTTTGACGGGTTGGGTGGCGAGGACTGTTTACAGTTGCGTTGGAAGAGACGTTTCGTAAGGAAGCGTGTTTTACTGACCCTTAATGACGCAGAGTTTAAATTATATCTGCTGCCCCAGGACGGAGTGGTGTTTAGTTTACAGTACCCTTACATGTTTTCGCGACCGTAGGGTGCCCCGAGGTGTACATTGAAAGGGTAAAAGGACGTCACGCTGTAACAACCAAACCCGACGTTTCGGGGTTTGGGTGTGAGGTGAGGATGAAGTGAACCGCGTGGCAGGGAGATGGTGTCACACACCAAGAGACGAGGCAGTTGTGTGGTGCTGATGACGTGTCACGTGGTCTGGTTGATGGTGTTGGTTTGACTTTTCTTGACACTCCGTGTTACTGTGGCCAGTGTGAGCAACGTTTTGCAGGGCTAAATTTTGCCTGAGCACCGTCTGCACTTGACAGTGATGCAGTAGTGCTGTTGCATTGTCAGCTGCGTCGGTGGTACGTGAAATTACCAAAACAAGGTTGCCTGAGACAACCTCGTCGCACGTTTGACAGCTCATAAGCATGGGAAATTACGTTACAGTGAAACCCAGCATGTCTGTATAGATACAAAAGAAGGAACTAATAAAATACTTCCGTTGTACCATTAAAACAAATTAATTGTATCATATTCAGTGCTACATGAGAGCATACATGACAGAAAATTATTTGAGATCATAAAACCACCCTTGCTACAATCCAGTTAAGAGTTTGTCCTCAGTATACAGGGTGATTTTAAAATAAATTCATTGTGTTTCATCGTGATTGTAATGTGAACATTCTGTGCCATAAATCTCGTATAGTTATGTTGCTTATATATGTGTGTGTGTAATGTTCTTACTATCTTGCAGGTGGGAGCTGAAAGACAAGTCTCGTTTGACAATGGACTGGATGGATCGGTGGCAGAGGACTGTTTCTTCGCGATGAAGGCTTACAAGGAGGGTTACTCTTTCAACTTCGTGGAGGGTGAGATGTGGGAGAAATCACCTTTCTCACTTGGTGATTTCGTTCAGCAAAGGAAACGGTGGTTGCAGGGCATCCTGCTGGTTGTGCATTCAAAAGACATTCCTCTGCGTCACAAGTTGCTCCTAGCCATATCTTGCTACTCGTGGGTCACGATGCCATTTTCAACATCCAATGTCGTGTTGGCTGCTCTCTGCCCCATCCCATGTCCACCTCTGATGGACTTCATCTGTGCGTTTATTGGTGCTATCAACATATATATGTATGTTTTTGGAGTTGTGAAGTCTTTCTCCTTGTACCGGTTTGGAATGCTCAGATTTCTCCTGTGCATATGTGGAGCACTTTGTACAATCCCCTTCAATATACTTATTGAAAATATGGCGGTCATATGGGGACTCTTTGGTCACAAACATCGATTTTATGTGGTAAACAAGGAGATTAAACAAGTAATTACTGTTTAGATGAATCTGCAGGGTCATGTGTTACCTGACAGCCCACATCACTCTACACCCTAACCGTTTTGCATGACAGCAGGCGGCGCAGCGATCACTGCCATTCCAATTTGTTGTGGATTGGGGTCCATGCACCTTCAGTTCAATGTCTTGCCATTGAGTTCAGGTTTTCATGTGTCATATTTAAGGAAGCTGCTGGAAATGGTTTCCTTAAGTTTGCAAACATGCATCACATATAACAAACATGCTGTTATTTGCATGTTGAAGTTCTGCTGATGAAATTGAAAGAAACACTGCACCCTGAATGCTTTTCTTTCACATCATCTTGTGTGCAGTAACTATTACTGTACACTTCATCCTTGAATATGCCTCACAAGTAAATATCACATAGGGTAGGATCTGGCCAACTGGGAGGCTTTAATCCCATAGTTATTATTCTGCCACCAGAAGCACTGTGTAAACAATGCATGTATTTAAATCAATTTATTGTAACACAAATGGCGTCAGAATGTGTGTAACATGTCGTTGTGAGTTACAGTCTCAGTAGAATTGCAGGCCCAGTCATCCTAGTTGCATTCATAGCACACCACACTCCATCCATAACATAATGTAATAACTATGTCAAATAAATACTGGCAAACGCACTCATATACTATTAGGCACCATTTTATTAATACTGTATGTCACTCCACCATGTTTCAACCCTTAAAGGGTCATCTTCAGGGAGTACATTTGGTACATTTGAACAACAAGGGCAACAAAATGAGTCAGCAGAGCAGCAGCAACAGCAGTGGTGACCTTGCTGTCCAAATGTATCAAATGTGCTCCCTGAAGATGACCCTCTAAGGGTTGAAACATGGTGGAGTGACAGATATTATCATTAAAATGGTGACTGAATAATATATTAGTGCATTTATCTATTTTATATCATATAGTGACACTGTGCACAGATATGAACGAGATAAAGTTATCATGTAATGACACTTCATGAATTAATATGGGAAACCTGCTATTCCTAGAGTAACAGAGCTCCAGCTGTTTTCCAGCATGAAACAATAATTGTGGGGTCTGTTTGTCCATCATGCACTCCATGAAGGTACCAGTTCACAAAACTCAGTCTTCCTTCTGTGTCACTGAGTTTGTGAAGCACCGTTGTCTTCCTGTGGATGCAGTATGCATGTCCGCTCTGCATGTTCTCTTACTGCCTACTGTGGAGCATGCTGATCCAACTTTATCATGTATTTGTAAATTTATGTGTCCAAATGTACGTGAAACTTTTTGTGGCTGCTACGTGGTCTGTGTATGTGTGTGTGTCAAATGAAATGGGTATAGTGACTACACAGTAGCTCATGTAAAATCCGATAAGCAGCCCAGAATTTAGCCAGTGTGTGCTGGTGGGAATTGAGTTATCAGTAGGTGTTAGCTACGTTAATGCCTCTGTGTGTTATGCAAAAACATGTATAGTAAATACATCACAATTGATTCATACTGGGAGACATTAGTGTTAAGGTTATGTCGAGAGAAACTGTGCCAGCCCGTCGCGAACTGTCACATTGACTGGCCATCCACTGTCCAGAAGAAGATGGCGATATATGTTATATTATTTTTATGTAAGCAAGTAAATCACACTGTTCATTGAGTTACTGAATTGTAAGCAGACACCACAATGTATTGATGAAGGTACATCAGTCGCATATGTGAGTGTGCAGTGAGCACTGAATGTAGTACCTCATTTAATGGTGTGTGAATGAGAGGTGATCATGACAGACATTGACTCCTTTAATCATTTTTAAAAAGAATATGTTCAGCTATGTAATTTAACCATGCAACCTGTCCCATTGATCCATTGCATCGGCACATACATTTGGCTCACAGAGCGTGCATTGAGAGAGAACACTGAATGTTCAGACCCTCACCACATCAGCAGCAGAAGCATATGCCTGCCAATCCAAACCAAAGCTATAATAGTTTCCTCTTCCTCAGCTGGAGGTCACAGTTTTAGTTCGTGCTAAATGGTCATGTCAGTATTCCATCCTGTTCACTTTGTAGTTATTACTGTTTGAGCCATTTTTGTGTGCGTTTCGTTGCTCTTTATATATACACATACCTCTGTGTGTGTGTGTGTGTGTGCACCCCTTTCCTCTGACCTGTCTTCCCTTCCCCTCCCTCATGATGTTGAGGAACAGCTGGATTCCTCAATGACCTCACACTGTGTTGTAGGTAACTTAATTTCCTTATGCCTCATATTGAGGCACACTTCGTTACTTGATTGTTCTTTCATTGTAAATGTAGTATATGAACATTACAAGTTTTGTAGCACTTACTTAGCGTAGGCTATGGCCTGGATGACTGAGCAGTCTGGGTTTGATGCCACACAGGTTCAGAGACTTGTGTTATCTGTAATACTGAGTCTGTACCAGCTCTGAGGCACACAGTCTCCCATCTTGGTGTGTACTGGAGACTGTTTTTCTGAAAGTAAAGTGGTTGAGGTGTGAAGTTTGCTGACCACCATCTAGTGCCACACTTAAGAATCAATGGAACCCTCTCCACCCCACAGCCACCACAGTATATCTGCATGGCTTGATGATAGCTTAAGGCACAGATAGAACTTTACCTTCTGGTCACACTTTCACTTTACAGATAATTTCTTTTAGTACCAGTTTGGCACTAAAGTGTGGACAGCATTGTGCCACTTAGCGACCATGACACTTCCTGCTCTGCCATGCTCGGTCTGGTGATAAACTCACTGTAGTTTCAGTACAAATTCACATAGCATTATCAAGTTTTATGCCATCTCTCAGATACTTCTAAATCACTGACTTTTCAGATCTTATCATGCATCTCGTGTTTTATATATCTGTCAGCATGTCAGTAATAAATACAGTGACATCTGATAAGATAAACGTACATTGTAAATTGGGGTTATGAACCAAGGCTTGCAGGTAATTTCTGTGCTGTGATGTTACCACATGAAAAAACATTCCCGGTAAAATCATTAATATTTTCCATTGATTTAGAGTTAAAGGGTTTCATGATCTTTGTATTTACAATGATTTTTCAATTGCTAATACAGTTTATTCACAGCTTTGCTGTGCTCTGCACTGTAGCTAGGGCTCTTAGAGGTTGCCTGCCTGGCGCATGCATTGCCTCTCCATTTGCATCACAAAATATTCAGAGATTTGATGTAGATAAGATAATTTGTTGTACTGGGAGTGTCTGCGTAATGCTTTTAGTTGGTTTCCAGATTTCAGAGCTTACAGTGGATGAATTATTGTCTTATTGTTGTGGTTGTTCCATATAATTCAAAATTAATTTGTTCTACTGCAACCTGTTTTCAACACTTTGGCTGAATGGTACAGATGAAAATTTCGAAAAAAAGGGTCACACAAAAATATTTTCATGAAATTCAACAACATTCACAATAATAAAAAAATTAAATTGTGATTTATGAAAATCACTAAATTTCTGTAGAATACAACATGTGTTTGTCATGGTGCACCGACAGCTACATGTTTAAGCTTTTATTTAAGCCGTCATACAGCTGTAAAAGATTTACAAGGATCTCTAATATACAACAGTGCAAGTAATATTATTCAAGCTAGGTATCTAAAGATTGCCACATTCATTATTTGCCACATTCATTATTTATAAGTATCTTGAATAATATGTCGTGACAATTTTTATTGAAACAGTCACAAGAATGTGATGGTGTATTGCTGTTCAGGAAAGTGCTGCACAACATACAAAACGGTACAGACTAAAACTATTAAAATCTTAACACAGTGGGCAGATGTCATACATAGCCTGCGAAGTCCGTGAGAGTGTATGCTGTGTGGTGTCAGCTAGGGATATGTGTTATGTAAGATGGTCATATTACTTAAATATTGACATCTACAGTAATGGTATGGTATGTTGCAGCTTTTATACTATACATGTTGTAGTAGGAAGGATATGGAAGTGGAATTATAACTTGTGTGAAATCCACGTGAATAGAAAATTGATGTGGAATGTTTTAGACCTCATATGTGCACTTTCTGCAGGTAATAAATACTGCTAAATGTTTTTATTGGAGATATTCAAACTGATTTAGTATGTGCAGTGTTTAATTTTGTGTGGAGTTCCTAAAACAGACATGGCAACTACTGCATGTGTCTCACTGCCTATTGTTGGGTCCTGTAACAAATACATGTTGCGTTTGATGGATGCTTATTGCTTTTATATTATTAGTGTAACTGGATGAGTCACCTATTTTCGTTGTTACACTGTGCATGTTGTCGAGTTACTCGATTATTATACCAACTACTGCACATATATAAAATTTATAAAATGTACACATTAAAACATCAAAAACGCTCTGACATGTTTCGGTCCTAGGACCATCATCAGGGAGCCATATCGTCCTTGCTAAAGTCACACTATAAAAAGTCACATTAATTTTGCTGTACCAGTTGGGTATTGTGGCAGCATGCTTTGTTGTGTGATACGGAGTATCATGCATAAAAGCACAGAATGCACATTCGTAGTAGGGCACAGTGAAATTAATGTGACTTTTTATAGTGTGACTTTAGCAAGGACGATATGGCTCCCTGGTTATGGTCCTAGGACCGAAACATGTTGGAGAGTTTTAATGTGTAAATTTTATAAATTTTATATATGTGCAGTAGTTGGTATAATAATTGAGTGAGTGGATGAGTCACATTACGAAATTATGATTATTAAGTAGAACTGTTTTAAAAATCTCTTAGAAGTAAAATTAAATGTGGGCGTGATATTGTAAGTTATTTATATTAACTTGGAGAAGGGCTTAAGGGTTTGCAGTGGAATGAATCTGGAGAAGCAGATATCTTGAGGGTGAAAAGCACAGTGCAGAAGACTTGACTGTGCCACTAACAGCATTACTGCAGATCTTAATGTGGGAAACTCCTGAATGTTTTCATCACTACTGCATGAACGATATGTGTGATTTATTCTCTTTTACATGTCATAATTATTGTATTAACATTTTGTATAACACTAATTAGATCATCGAACAACTTGTCTTGAAAAGGATCAAAAAGTCACAAGTAAATATAAGTGTGTAATTGTTATAGAAATGTTATAGTGTAGGTTGAAAATAAATTATCAGAGTGTTAAGGATGAAACAGCAGTTCTGCATGTTCCGTTTTCTGTTGGCCGCTACACATTGTAGGTTAAGAAAGTCTCTGTATGCACAGCAATCATTTTCATTGTGAAGACTTGTTGCTGTTACAGATATTTGCCAGTGCTTTGCACTGTGACAGACACTCGTGTTAGTATGATATGGCATTTTGTATTGTGCGCTGTCACAGATGCTGTCAAGCTCTGCATGCCACAACCCACAGTAAACACGTTCCCGTAGAGTTAATGTAACCACCAGACACATGGTGGAAGTATGAAGACGTACATAATGCAGTCATAGAGTGTGGACACTGGTGTCTTCTGTGGCAGCAAGGTAAAGGTTTGCAGGAGACGGGGGGTGTCCTCTGGGGCTACACAGTACAGACACTGATCATCACTGAGGCACTATGGCCTTCAATGGCCACATGTGTTTGTCTGTTGTTAGAGACATAGATTCAATGGCAGGGAGGCAGAAGGGAGCATGTCAGCATTAACTTGCTCTGGACTTTTTTAAATTCATGCTGTTATCCTGTAGAACTCTTCCATGTGATTTCAGGTTGTTTTAAAACACTTTGTGACTGCTTCAGATTGCCTCTCATACTTTGAATTTGTGTTTCCTGATGATCTGATTAATGATTTGAACCACCAGACTTAATAAGACTTTCCATACATATGTGTATGAAAGCATGAACTGGTTGTTACAGGTCATGTTGCACCCACTCCTCCCCATTGTATCCTTAAATGATGTTAACTCATCGTGTTTGTGACTGTCAGTTCTAGTCATTTTGAGTTCTCTGTCCCAAGCCATTTCTTTGGATGACACTTGTTGTGAAGTGCCTTTGAGAAATGTATACTGAGTTATTTAGCGAGAACCAACATGCATATTTTATGGAACAAAAACGTTACTTGCGGGACATTTGATGCTGGCCAGTTTGACAAGATTTAAACACACCTTGCAAATAATTGATGAATGTTTTTATTTTTAAGAATAAAATGTTGCTTGGTTTAATAAACAATTCTTTATTGTTGTTACTGTGTAATTTGAACGCTTAGGTAGCTCAGTTGGCGTAGTGACAAAGCAACCGATATTTTCCTGTTCTGCACAACTTCCATACCGGCTCAGGGGTGCACCCAACTTCCTAGTCAGAGGATACTGGCAGCTCTTTCCACGGGATTTAAACGGATGTCACCTTTTGTTAAATGTTGACAACACTGACTTTGTCATAATCGGAACTCCCGTATGAAGTGCATGAAGGTTCCGGCCTGCCTGCGATATTTTGTAAACGGAGAGGATCTTCTGCCGTTACATAGTCGTGTCTGGCTCTTCCCGCCATTATGTTTTTCAATGAACAGGCCCAGTGATTACTGCGTATGTCATTTTGACATTCAAGAAGTCTACATTCTGGCCACGTTATATTTGTTTCCTATAATTCTCTCAATAAACAGCGACTCCCCCTCACCAAAGCATTGTTAACCGACTGGTTTCCATGATGCGGACGCGGTAAGTTTTCTGTGAAGATGGAAGTCACTGAACTCCATACAGCCAGCCGGGCTTGTCCCTTCGTGGTAAGGCTTGGAGGTTATGGGTCACCCCCACAACAGTACTTGGTGACTTCCACCCCTTCGGACACGTCAAGAAACACTTGGCTGACAAGTGGCTTTCAGCAAACGCAAATGTGAAACAAGCTCTCACTTCCTGGCTACAAACATTTGAACCATTATTCTCTGCCGGCATACAGGCCTTGGTGGTATGGTGGGGTGGGACAAATGCTTACATGTGAGTGGTGAGTACGTGTAGGTCTGATGTGTGCTACCCATGTAACCATGTGTACATGGATATCTGGTGAGTACCGCCTGTTACACATGTGATTATGTATTCATTGAGGTCTGGTGTGTACCATCTGCCATTCGTGTACCCATGTGTACACTGAAGTCTGAATTTCTGGGCGTCAGAGTGTCTGTTACTCTTCCCCCCGAAACAACTTTGTACACAGCGCGTATCGTTACTTCTTAAGCATTCTTCACAGAGTGGGTACTGAAAAGCAAATTTTCCGTTTTGTGTCTGCTTACGCAATGTAATTGGATTTATCGTCCTTTTTCATAATTAAAAAAAAATGAATAGGAGTATGAAGTAAAAAGTTCTTACTGCAAGTAATAGGCAATATTTGTTTCTCATCAATGTTTTTGTGGTGCTTTATCAGTACCGTCAATTGCGAAGTATATGAGGCAACAGTAATGGAATTGTACTGACAGAGGAAAAGGGAAATAGTCGGAGAAAAGCCCATTCCAGTGCCCCTTCGTGCACCCTAAACCCAATGTAGAGTACCCTGGGATCAAATCACGGTCTCCTGGTGTGAAGCCGCGGCTAAGCGCGCGATCCCTGACGTCATCTTCATGTTTTGCAGAATGATGCACGTAATGACGTTTATTTGGCAGTATCATGAGAGTGTTATCAGACAGACATTGTTAAAATCTTTCTTTATCTTGTCTGCATCGTTTTCGAGAGACGTCATAATGTGCCCTGATGATTACATTTGTTAAAGTTCACATGGCGTATCATTCCGTGGGACGTGCAGATCGCCATGCCTACTGTTCGTTGACTACAATCCTTCGTACTTGGAGTCGTTATTTCCTATGATAAAAATTGCAGTTATACAATCGTTTGTGCGTGCCAGCATGGCAATAATCTGCAAACTGTGTGTGTAAAATGCTTGTGACTAAATGTGAATTTTGGCGGAACTCGTATACTGTACGGGTTTACTTTTTAGGTGTAAGAATGAAATGAAAGCTTTTTAAAAGTAACTTGTTTTCAAAAACAAAACAAATATGAAAAACAAAATCATGGTTTTGATGATCTACGCGCAAAAGTAAGCCCAGTGCCAATTGCGCACAAGGGTGGGAGGTAAATAAGAATTCAGTTAAAACTTACTAAAGTTATACATTTCCGTGTTACTGTAAATCAGATGTGCCTGTGGAACCCTGTAAGTCGCCCACCAGAGAGATCCAGTACATACAGAAATGCCAGCATCCTGCTCGTAGACTGTGGAATTGACTACCCGTTACTTGTCCAACGTTTTTCAGTCTCTTTGTAACGCCATCTTCAGGGAATTTAACGTAGGTGCTGAGGTTGAGGTCGCGGATAAGGGGTGCTCATTCGTCACAAATCGAGTGACGTCATGTTACTATCGACCTTATTGAATTCGCAGAAAGATCGATTCGTCCGCCACATGCGGCAGTTTCTGTAGTTAGACCTAACAGAAGTGCCATCTACGTACCACAAGCGAAGTTCCATTTGCACACGCTGTGCTGAATATACGGTGTTTATGAACAACAGGTAGGTGTACTTCAGAAAGCAGAGAACTTAAAATAGATGATCATATAAGCAGGATTCTAATACAAAGCCTGGATTTGGAAATGTTTACTAAGGCAAATATTTTTGTGTGGACTGAAACTGGGCGTAGAACTTGTTGGTATTAGGAAGTGCCTCATCCCGTCCAACATTGGCTACATTAGGTGAGCAGTGATGGAACCCTGGGACCGTTCATCCTCAGAGTAACGTGTAGGACAAGCCTGTTGAGAAAAGTGTCGAATTTCCCATCAACATTATGCTTATTTAATACTGATTTCCAATTTTCATTACTTCGGTGTGTTAAAATGTGTTAGTTGTATCATCAGTCCAAGTCGTTTCCCTTATTTTCATAACTATAAATCAGTTCTATATTATATAAAATTAGCAATGGAGTGTCATGGGCACAAATTCTATGGCTGCAGTGGCAATGTCATTTCCTGTGGTACTGCCTGTGAAGACCTTAAAAGATTGTTAAATGGTAATACGGGAGCAATTTAGGGTTCTTAAGGGGACACTGACTGCGGTCGCGACACTAAAAGGACTTGAGTGGTGATTTTAGACGTGGTTTTTGGTGTGTTTTAGTCAGTAAGATTTGTCACCACAGACGGCAAACAAAACTTTAGGTTTATACAAAAAACTTATAATGCATTCTAACACCTGTACGACCTGAGGACGTTGGTCTTCTAGGATGAGATGTCGTGTCACTGGGTTAGAGTTCCTCAACGTTTCGGAGGAACGTAATGCCTTCATCTTCAAGGGTTGAGAGGGTCCAACAAGAATGCTCTACATTTCCTCGAAATGTCTGAAATGGTTAATTCTGGTATTATTATTATTATTTATTATTATTATTATTATTATTATTCAAGAATTTGACTAAGAAGAAAAAATGTGCCGCTTCTTTATGCAGGACGGTACCACGACCCAGACAGGAAACTTCTCAGTGGCTGCGCTAATTCGCAGATTGTGACATCCTTAGATCTTCTTGTCTGAATGCGGGCGGCTATTGTTTTGGGGGGACACTGAAATACAGGTTCATGTGAACAGTCCGCATTTATTGGAAGAAATGAAAACAAATAATGGAAGAGAAATGGCCAGTATTTCACGACGAGCTCCCTCATGTGTCGATAAATTTCTTCAAGAAGCTGCGAGGTCTGTTGTCACTTTGCAACACTTCTATGGGAGAAGTTCGGCTGAATTGCAGGAGAGCGACGAGCTCGAGTTTGCCTGCGAATGTGGGCTTCGTTTGCCATAAATCTGCCGTGTAGCTGTCGTGCTCAGGGACGTTCTAATTGGGACGCTCTGTGACCACGTTAATCAGGGACTTTCTTATTGGGACGCTCCGTGAGTGCAATACAGGAAGAGCGCTATAAAAATGAGCAGATGGTTCCTATCTGCATGCACTTCCTTTAACCACTGTGGATCTAGCTTTCCAATACTCCTGTTCTTAACCTTTTAAAGCCTACTGGTTACGTGATGCACCAACAGGTTTAACATTCAACAACTGTAAGCTCTGCCCACACTGTATTTATGTGTTGTGTATTTATCTCAGAACGGACATCGACTAGTGCCACTTACAGCATAAACTGTTTTTTTATTACCGAGATGAAAAGTGTTTACTGCGCGGTACGGACTGGGTCTTTAAATAAAACAGTCTGCGCTTCGTCTTTAAATGCTTAAATTAGCACACAGCATTAAGAGGTATTGGATGTGTTTGTTGTAATGTTAGGATTTTTTTTTATTAGACACCTGCTTACCGAATGGGTCATGTGTGATCCGAGTTTACGTCATCAGCAGCTCACACAATATGGCGTCTAATTGTAACGTGAATGGATTGGAAAGTATATGGAACAAAACGATCGTCGCTTGAGGTGTGCTGCATATCCCGGATTTCACCTACAGGAACAAACGGAAAATAGCACAAATAGCTCGGATTTGAACGCTGAAACTCTAAAATACGAAGTGCTGTGCTTACATTCCTATTGGCGACATTTCTCTTAATGCCGTTCCTTGTGTTGTGACTTTGTAATGTAATATAGCCACATGTTTTGTAAGGTAAAGGTAAAGCAATCCCTGCACAGACCCAGAGGGTTTTAGGATGTTGAGGTTCCCAGATTTCGAGGCAGTCGGCATATGATGGTGGCAAGTTTGTCAGCCCTACGTAATGGCCGCCTTTACCACCCACGAAATATTCCTGTTACTCATTTCTGTTAGACGCTGGATCTACCCCATGACCATAGTGCAGCCGGAAGGATTACATCGATGACACTCGAACCCGCGACCTTCCACATTATAGCGCAGTGCCTCAACCAAATGCGCCACAGCGTACCCCGAGCATTCCGTATGCAACTGTATAGGACTCTGACGGTGGTAATAATAAAACAATATCCTTATTTTTGACTTTGTCCCCCTTTTGGGGGGGGGGGGCTGTGCTTAAGACTTCAATCTCAGATTTGGTGCTTCTTCCAACTTCATTTGAAGCCGGAAAAAGAGTCGGCTCCCGAAACGTCGTACTCCCTAAAAATCAAGACCATGAACAAACTCCAAAAGAAGGAGATTGTTTCAGAAAGCTACTCAGAATGTCTGGATGGCTGAGAAGTATCTGTTGGCATGTAAGGTTCCCCAGCACGATGACACATTATTTGTTGTCTCGTCACCACGACCTCTCCGACTGCGTGCAGTAGACGCCCACTCCTATGTCAGACCTTGATTTCTACTTCATCGGGGTTAATCGGTGGTAGCATGGATCAGAGATGGTAGCACGCCGCCCTCTGGTATGACGTCAAAGTGTTCGCAGTTGAACGCGAAACTGTACCCGACATTTGTTAGGGATATCAGAAGCATATCACCTCAGAAGATCCGAATCAACAACACCGCTGTGAAAACTTCAAATCTCGTATATGTTTCTTCCAAAACGCTGGTTTCATAATCCAAACGACCATAGTTAACAAAATTAGGGTGAGCTCTTCGGTCATAAAATTTTCATCGTGCGAATTATGGTACAATTGATGGAACAGGAGGTAGCCACCTTACGTGGTTACTTGATTTTCTTACAGATGTGCTGCTTGACACATGCGAAACTCGCAAATGGAAGGAAAGAGAAATAAAACTTCGAGCTGTAAGACACGGTTGCCAGGAGTCGAATTGACTTGCACTGTAATCAGTGTTATCGTACCACGGATTGTCTCTTGTTGTGTTACCTCTGATCCACGGATGGCTGTAATCCATACGTACGTCGCGAAGAGGCCAAAGTGCCATCTGTGGTAATGGTGGTTGAAATGGTGTGTTCCGCGCGTGGTAATTGTAGGGGCGTAATGTATCTAGGTTTTTCGTAATATTCAGCCATCGTCGTGCAGATAACGTCATGTACCTAATCATGTATGAGTATCTGGCGTGGTAATAACTTTTAGACTTTACACCACTTGTAATCTGAATGCTTCATTTACAAATTAATGGGAGCAAATAAAGAACACTGAGATGGAAGCAAAAGGGTCATTTTCCGATCTTAAGTTGAATTCATGGATTGTTAGACAGTGCGAAGCAATGGGTATGTAGTTACAGCAGAATTGTTCACCGCATATCGTCTTTTATCCTGCATAAGTCCAATTTGGTGTTAGACTTTGAGGTTAGGACACTCTTGTTTTTAATCCACCTCATGTAGCCCAAATTTAGACCACCGTTATGCTGTGAGCCACGAAGTATTAAATAGAAGAGCTTTTGAACGTTGGTGTGATTTATCTGATGTTGTTTTTACAACGGTGAATATCAGTGTTGTAAAAAGGTTTTCCCGGACTGGATAATGTGAACAGATTACAGACAGTCCCTGCTGTTACAAATAGTTATGCACCTGGAAAGAGTTTGTAAAGTGAGTGGCTCTTTCACAGAAGCACACTGGTGTCATTGTGGATTACATTTCTAAATGCTAAGTGTTCAAAGTCACTTTCGTACTTCATGCACCGACCGTCATAATTGTTATTTGATATTTTATGACCGTTTATGTACTATTGTCAATTGTTACAGCCACTGACAAGCGTTTTGTTAGCACAGCTGCCAGTGAGTGCTGTGATATCCACAAGCCTTCGCAGACACAATCTCTTTAAGTTTGCTTGTGATTAATGGACACATGGTGAAGAGACAGTAACATAGTGGGCAGACACTAGTGACTGCCTTGGTGCTGGGTATAGGGTCTGCTGGGGACTGGTGACTGCAGTGGGATTAGGTAAAGGGTTTGATGAAGTTACCAGTTTCCACCAGGGTAGACAAGTTATGACTTCCCACGTATACCTAGAACTGTCAAGTGGTCTGTTGCATTTTTTGTTAAATCATGTGCAGATTTATATGTGTGGATTTCTTTAAGTTAATTTTAGTCTGGAAATGAGTTGTTTCTGGTCATGTGAGAATTGTGTTATGTTCAATGCTTCAGGGCTGAAGCATCCCACTCCCATTCAAACCAATTGCATTCCACGCATTCTCGTTGGTGATGATTGTATAGGATGTGCTAAAACTGGCAGTGGTAAAACCTTTGCCTTTGCTCTGCCAATTCTACAGAAATTATGTGAAGAGCCATATGGAATATTTGCCCTTGTACTTACACCCACAAGGGAATTGGCCTTTCAGGTATAGTGGAGCATAATTTTTGTACTGTTTTCTTTCAATTTTTATTCTTTGTACAGTTGAAAGTTTGCAGAACTGTAATTTTGCTTACTGTTCTGTATGACTGTGAAACTTGGTCTCTCACATTAAGTAAAGAACATTTTATTTCCTTTTACATCTTGCTTTTGCTCACAGCCAGTGTGCTGTGGCTCCACCCACTATCTCTGTATTGGCTAACTGTAACATTTGAAACTTTATCAACACGACTGTGAAAACTGTAAATCTCACATCATTTTTATATTCAAGATTAACCCAGTTGGCAAAATGTAAACCAGTAGCTGTAAACATCTGCTTCAGGTGCAGGTGGTATTGAACACCATATGACTCAGACCTTTGTACTTTCTGGTAAGAGCTGTGACAATCATATTTTGGGTAATCTTGGTCAGAATAAAAAGTGAGTTTGCATTGTAATATTTCAGACTGAACACTGAACTGTCTCAAAATATTAGGATCTTTTTGTTGTTTAATTTATTATGATATCTGTGTCTCACATTACACAGAGTTGATTATTGGCTGATAGGTGAATGATGAATTTGAGGGAACTTGGAAGGAGGTGGTCATGACCTGATGGAGGTACTGTCCTGGCATTTGATTGGATGGATTGAGGAAAATCATATAAAATTCTTAGGATATCCAGCAAAGATTTTAAGTGGATTCCTCCTGAATACGAGTCTTTAGTGTTGCCACTATACCCCCCTGCTGTCTGTTTTTTTTTTATTCCTGTCCTGAGCGTTAACAAATGAAGTGCCCAGTTGTGATGTCTTCATCATCCTCCATCCTGATACTTTTTAAACCTTTTATTTAAGTTGATACTATGCAACAAGCATCACCAAATGTAGCTGCTTAGTGATGCTTAGTAGGAAGGTTCCATAGTAAAGTGTTGACCCTGAGACTTAGATTTTTTGTTTTGTTTTTTGTTTTCTTCATCCCTCCAGCGAATGCTAGGATAGTGCCCCTACTTTAGGCTACCCTGCTATGTTCTGCATCCTTTCCAATTTATGATTGCCTGTTGTCACACTGTTCGTTGCTACCAGTATATAGTATAAGCTTCTGACGTAATTTTATAGCAGTGTTGCTCCTCCTTGCAGATATCAGATCAGTTTGCTGTGATCGGCAAAGCAATAAACTTGAAACAGTGTGTAATTACTGGTGGAATGGATATGGTGCAGCAGGGGCAGGAGTTGTCCAAGAAGCCACATATTGTGATTGCCACACCTGGCAGGTAGTTGATTCATATTTCACACTGGGCAGTGGAAAAAGAAATACAGTAGAGTGTCAAAGTTCATGAACCTCATTGTTTATAATTTTGATTTTTCATTATTGGTTCCATCAAAGCAGGATGAGACCGTGTGGTTGTGAGTCTAGTGCCATTGTGCAGATCGCTGCCAGCTCAGTCATGTAGTGAGAAGATGATTACTTTTGTACTTTATGGAATGAGACTGTCGTACACTCTCATGTGTTTTGTGCTGCCAAAAAGAGGTTGTATTTTATTATACACTTGCATGCTTTTAATAGCTGCTTGAGGTTATTACATATTTATATTAGTAGCAATTCATAAATTCTTGCAACCAAATAAGCAGTACACATTAAAAGTAATCATTAACATAAAGATTTTGCTGTACCTTAAGTATGGAGAAAATTTAAGAAACAAAATTAACTGAAGTATTGATTTGGCATTCAGCATTAAAGTTTGGCAGGGGTTCTGGCTGCAGCATTGACCCGTGGCTTTAACACATTGAGTGCAGATGGTATTACATTTACATGCTGTTCTGAAGTGCCTGTGGCCAACGTATGACCTCCTTTATTTACTGGTATTATGGTTGCAGCAGAGATGCTCCAGTCACACCGCTGTGGTACAGCTCATATTGGGCGTGTTGTGTCTTAACTCCTTAAACTGAAAGGTGACATAAAGGTCTTTTAAGCACAACAAGATCATTGTGGCATTCATGTGTGTTGCACATCCTACATATGGTACGGACAGTAACAACCTGAGAGCATATTTTGTCAGCAGGGCATCTGGTGTTGAGGTTACCTGTTGTCAAAGCTGTGCTTCCACTCACCCTAACCATCATGGCCTGCGCAGGACTACTTGATCTTTACATTTATGTAACAGTATTTATATTGTAGGCACCAGTGTAAGGATGGTACGCTTTTTTATAAATGGTCCAAATTGGCCAAGTGCAATATACATGAAAGAGCCCTTAATGGGAGCTTGGTCCACAGAGCACTCATGACTGGAATTTGGCTGTGTGAGGGAAAAAATTGTACATTTGTTGGAAACATTGCTCATAACCCTGTACTTCTGCAAAACACGTCCAACAATGGCATTGTATCACAGAAGAACTACAAAGGGTGTTCAATAAGACAGGTTCTGTAGGTCAAAAAACTGAATGAGAAGTATATTCAGTGTTTTGTGTGCGTTTATTCCGTTAACGTATCATTGTTTTTCAACACAATCCTCAAGCATTGTGATATATTTGTCCTGAGGTGTGTAAGTTTAAAAATTCTGTGGTTGTGTATGTTGAGCTTGTGCATTGATAGCCATCCACAAACAGCCATTGCCAATTCACAATTAATTGTAGAGTCATTGACATTTGAAGTGTTGCTTCAGTGGTCCAAACAATGGAGTGGATGATGCAGAAGTCCCCAGTGAACTGATTGCAACAATTTTTGCGTCTGATATTTGCTGTGTGGGTTTGCATTATCATGCCAAAGGATTTGGGATGCTGAAGCAATGTTTGGGAAGTTGCTGACTTCACAGTAATGACAAAGTGGAAAGGGCTGTTTGTGAAGCTGCAAATTCAAGAGCCTGTTTTCTAAAACAGTGGAATTTTGAAACTCATGTCAAGATGGGATGAGTGCATTTATAGGCTTGAGAATTGTGGTGATATATAATGATACTTCGGTGGAGTAAATGAGCTACATTTTATGTTTTGTGACTTCTGTTTTAATTTTTGCGACATAGAGAACATTAGTTGTTTTGAAAAACTCATGTATTTTCAATGCAGCATCATGGAATAAAGGGTCAGTGCACATGTCCACAAATAAAACAGTCAAAGAATAACTGTAGTCAGACCACATAAGTGTGATTTTGGAAAGCTCACATAGATCAGGGGAGTCACTTGCTGCTCTGTTACTATTGCTGCTGCTGTACTACTACTACTACTACTACTACTACTACCACTACTACATGTACTACCACCACCACCAATAATAATAATAAATTGTTGGGACTGTTAACGGAATTTTCAGATGACAATAGTCTTATTTTTAACATATTCATTTGGACTTGCTCTACTGTAATTTTACATTTTGGAAGTACTCTCTTGATTTTATGTGATTTGCAATGCATGGTCTTTCTGTTAGCATTGCACTGAGTATGGCAGCTTCAGCACATAGAAGCCTACTTCTGTGACATCCCTTGAATGTGGTGCTTAGGACAGGGATAAAAGAAATGTGAATTTCATTTCAATTGCATTGCACATGAAGGTGACATCTTGACATACTTTTTGGCTGCTACATTTAAGCAAGGAGTTTTAAATATACAGGACAAGACATTTGCATGTTGTGGCTTCTCTAGTATATATTAACTTGTTTGTGTGTCAAGATCACCTGTATTGCAGTTGTCTGGGATGTACTGTTTTGGACAAACATTCTGCCTGTCATCCAGAAAGTTGGTACCTATGTACAATCTCACATGCTAGGAGTCTGTAACTGCTGTGGAGAAACCTCATATCTCACTCCATCTGATTCACAGGTTGGCTGATCACTTAGAAAGCTGCAATACATTTTCCTTGAAGAAAATAAAATTTCTAGTATTGGATGAAGCAGACAGGTTATTAGCAGGAGGAGGTGGTTTTGATGAACAGGTTTGTGTCCCACAGTCATGCCCATTGTTTAAATGTTACTTCTTTGCTGCCAAATATACCCAGTCTTCACCCAAGTGTTCTGAACTTTAATTAAATTAATTAACTTATTTATTTATTTAATTTCATGTATTTTACAATTAGTCCCCATGGGTGCTCCATGGATGTACCAATTGATGGAGCCCCTCCACAAAGAACTCCCTGGTCTACAGCTGGTAGCCCTGCAGTGCCATAGCCTTGATACCTCTGTCCAATCCAGAGGACCGTGAGATTACTGTCAGTGCATGGTGCTGTTGTGAATTGCTGTGAGACTTTTTACTGCCAACAAGAGAAGGTGTGCTAAGCTGTTCATGAGGGGTGTCAGCATGTTACGCAATCACACCTATCCCAGTGGCCTGCATTGTGTGCAGTGTGCTGTGTTGGACCATCGTCCATACAGGTTGGACCTTCCACTGTGCTGGTACACTCATTGCAGCAGCAGGGGTCCATCGCCTGGTGTGTTTGTCATATTCGCTCCTCAGCACCGTTTGGGACCATTTGTAACAACTTCTGCTCTTTCATCTCTAACTACCCCCAAATAAGCCAAATAAGAACAATTTGAACAAGCCATGTAACATACATCCCAATTTTGGTAACAGTAATTCAATGAAAATATTTGACACGTGTCACATGATAATGTATATATTTTTGGTGCTTTGGTATGTGGTGTGTGATATGTGTGTGTATGAAGCAAATGACCTAAAGAAAATTTCAGCTTTTAGGATGTGACCCCAATCAGTTTAGCGGATAGTTACCCACATTCTGGAGGAGCTTGCTGTCCCCATTTTCAGGGTTCAAAAGGAGTGAGTTCCACAGAAAAGTGGTTATGTTTGGTGGTGCTGTGTGTTGGCTGGGGCCATAGGTGGAACATTCAGGTATGTTAAGCAAGGTGACAAGAATGGGTATACTGGAGGATAAGAAGGAATCATGAGAGGTGGATAGACCATGTGGGAAGCTAGTGATGTGGAGATGTAGGATGTGGTTGGCTGGGGGAAGGACCATGCAAGGGTGAAAGGACACGGGAGATTTTTTATGAAGGCTCTGGGTGCATAGTACTACCTGCAAGCATGGTCAGGTCATGGATAGCCTGGTCAGTGTATTGACAACGAGGCTGAAAGAACAGCAACTCTGCTGTGGACATCTGGTCAAGTCAGCAGTGGCAGCACCCGACTTCATTAGGGAGCAGTGCATCTAACTCCACTACACCAAATCCTGATAACGGACAGTGTCATCAGGAAATGGATGAGATTTCCTTCCATTCCAGAAGCATGAACATGGAGGACAGCCTTGTTTTGAGCAGCCACAGAGACCTGTCATTCAGTCCCATAAAGAATGAACAAAGCTCCTGGCAAGGATACACAACTGGAACATTGTGGCTCCTTTCATGGCCACTCACATCCTGAATTTGCGTTGCCTCTCGTCCCTCTATGGCCCTTTACAGGGCAGTCACATCCCCACTTAACTCTCATATACTCCATAACCTCTTTCCATCTCCTTCACATCATCCCCTCACCCATCCATGTCCTGATACTTTTCCTGCGTGTTTCACGTAAGCCCCAACCCCCTGTACATTTACACCCTCCCACTGGCTCAATACTGCCATTGCATTTCCCTATACTTGATACCCTTTTTTTTATGTGTATCACTCTTCTGGGACTTCTTATTCCCTGAAGATGGAGGCATTTCACTTCTCTGGAATGCTGGTACCTGTTTACATATGTACAGGATGTCACATCCAAGTTGTGGTGTGAGAATCTCATATCTTGATCTAACAACAGATTTTTCTCTCCTCCAACCAACAGCTGAAGATGATTTTCAATGCCCTTCCGAAGATAAGACAGAACCTGTTATTCAGTGCAACAATTACAGACACACTAGAAGAGGTGAAGGAAGTTGCAAGTAATAAGGTGAGATAATTTGATGATATAGTGATAATGTAACAATGGATATTTCTTGGATTTGTGATGCCTGACAGCACACTGTATTGATGCTGCCTCATCTGAACATATTACCATAATAAATATATTTAAGTGTGACAGATAACCAGTACTGTGAAGTAACAGTGTTGCAGCGGTTGTAGCAAGCCAGCAAAATGGATCGCAGAAAGTAACTGTTCTTGTGCTTACACTCATAAGTTGGTGTAGTTTATTTTAGAGTGAAATATTTCTTTGAAATGTCTGTTTTTGCAGTAGTTTAACAGCACTGTGCATGAGGCAGCACAAATCTCTCATAAGATGGTCTGTATTTGGTTACTTACAGGTGTTCATGTGGGAGGCACCAGCTGAAGTGGCTACAGTGGAACAGCTGGATCAGTTTTATATTTTGTGTCCAGTGAATGTAAAGGACAGTTACTTGGTGCAAACTGTACGCATGTTTCAAGAGAAGAATGAGAAAGGTTCCATCATGATTTTCACTGACACATGCAAGTATGAACAAGAAAAATACTTTTGTAATTCCACAAGTAATCTTTCTTCCTAATTGATGATAAAATTCTTTGTTTTCTTTTAGCTGTTCCTAATTCTTCTTGTTTGATTGCATTGTACACTCTACATCAGCACAAAACTTTGCTCTATTATTGTTGATTAATATTTGTAATATAAAACGGTGTTTCTAAAAGTGTGGCCTGTGGACGTTATGTGGTTCACAGACCATTTTTACCAGCACACAAGTTATTAGAAGAAATGTTATTCTCATGATGTGTTTGACAGTGCAGAAGTGTTCAGCTCACACGGACACTGGGCATTTGTTACGTTTGTTTTAAAACCGTGAAACATTTTATGAATTGAAGCAGATAAACAAATTACATCTGATGTAATACAGATTTGGAAAAATGGAAGTGTAAATTAATTTGATAACACTTTCATTACTATTACACAACCATTTTTTCTTGTAATCCGTGTTTGTGACATGCAGTACTGAGTGTCCACAGTTTCAGAACACCTGATGTATTATGTGTAAAAATGGCTGGTGGTTTTTACAGGAACTGTCAGCTTTTGTCCATGACTCTTAATGAGGTTGGGTTTGAGAATGTAGCGCTACATGCCATGATTCGCCAGAAGGAACGATTGGCAGCTCTGACTCAGTTCAGATCCAACATTATTAGAATTCTTATTGCCACAGATGTCGCCAGTAGAGGTAGGTATCTCCTTATACTTCATGTCTTCATTATTTTTAGCAAATCAACATACGTTACTCTGGTTTTGGAACCTAAAGGCAAGAGACCACATGGAAGACTTGGGTGAAAATGGGAGGACTGTTAACATGTGGCTGTGCCATCTGTATCCATTAAGCTTTGCCAGTTGGTGTACCAATAGAGCTCTGGATGTTTATTCAGGTGATGCCTGTTTTGGGTGTTAGCCTGGCTGCCACATATCCTGATTGTGATGTTATGGTTCACCTCTCTCTCTCTCTCCAGGCAAATGCCAGCATAATACCTTAGTCCACAACCTCTTCCTTTCAGATCCTCTCTAGTTCATAATTCATCACTGGTTTTATTATTGGCATGGCACAGTCTGGGCTGCTGTGGAGCATATAGCTATATAATACCCTTAGTGTGAGTGACTGAGCGAATACCAGCCTGGTTTCAGTTGCAGATATTGATATTAGGTAGTGAGTTTGCTGCGACATATAAACTCTTGGTACTGACAGAGATTTTGTAATTTTGATGGGCTGTGTTCACTGTGAAATATTGGCTGAGATTGAAGAAATAGTTGAGCATTGGGCTTATAATGCAACATAGCACAACCAGATGGCAACACTCCTTCATTCATTATGTAGTCCAACGTGCAACAGGTCCTTAAGCCTCTTCCAAATTGAGTTCTCCATGGTGTGCAATCTCATACTTCCTCTTTCAATTTCCAGTACCTTGTTGCTTCCTTAAGGGCATTCAGTAGCTGCTTACATCTTCTTCCTCGTCTTCCAGTCACTTCTGTTCTTTTGCCCATCTGTCTCTCCTTCAATAACATGTCTCAAAAGGCAGTTCCTGTGTAAGATGTGACCAATCCAGTTAGGCTTCCTCGTTTTTATTATATGTAGTGTGTTCCTTTCCTTCTTGGCTCTTTGTAATACTATTTCATTTTTCACACGATCAGTCCAACTGATATTTTTCTAGCACCACATTTCAAAATTTTCAAGGTATTTCTGACCCACTTTCCCACGTGTCCAATTTTCAGCACCACACAAAGTTATTCCCCAAATGTAGCATTTTACTAGTTTCTTCCTTAAATTTAAGTCCAGTTTGCTGGTGAAAAATTTTCTTCTTGCTGAATGCTGCTTTTGCCATGGCAGTCCTGGATTTAGTCTCACATATGCATCTTGCATCATTTGTTATGCCACCCAAATGGTCAAAAAATATTTCACGTTTCTCCAGTTGTTTTTGATGTCATAATGTCTGCTGGGAATGGCTGTGTTGAGATTCTCATTACCTTAGTTTCATCCACATTCATTTCAGTTCCAAAGCACCTTCCAGGTTCAGTTTGTGCATTAATCATGCTCTGTAGTGCAGTTTCTTCCATAACCAGTAGCACAAGGTCATCTGCATATTTCTCAGTGAGAATTACTTGCCTTCATGTTTTGAAGTCTCTGAAACCCTTGGTAAAGTACTTGCTGTATAAGTTGAATAGAATCAGTGACAAACAGCAGCCTTGTTTAACTTGTCTTCCAATCATCACACTTCTTGGTCCAGTCATACTTTAACCCTCTGATACATGTGCATTTTCCTGATGAATTTCTGAGTTAGATGAAATTAACGCTTGGGTTTGTGCCTGAATAGGGAAACAAGCAATGAAATAGGCCATGAAGTAGTGCGTGAATATTATGGCACCATGTCACGTGCCTGTTAAATAAACCATAAGTAAATAAATTACACTAAACTCATGATAAATTTCATTCTATCTGTGATCTAATAAAGTATCTAGAATTGGAATTAACATAAATCCAAACTTGTGTGTGTGTGTGTGTGCACCTGCACACCTGCTTGACAAATAGTAACAATTCCAGTAGTACTAATATCATTAAAATGTTTAAAAACTGTTGAAGAAACTATCTCCAATATAGATTGTACACCATAAACCAATGAAATGCACACTTTCCAAAGTGTGCATTTCGTTGGTTTATGTTGTACAATTAGAAGGGGCTGCAGATAAGTCCTTAGCCCAACCTACTTCCTGATGTAGGATGGAATCGATAGTGTCATTGGAAAGAGGGGTCTGTTCATGTGTGGAATTGCAAGTCTTGTCTTGTTACAGAGGCTGAAAGGAAGCATGTCAGGCGATGCGCGCAATTTCAACAGCATGGAGCCACGAGCTGTCATCCAGTTTTTTTCTCTCTCTCCTGCAAGGCAAGGCATCGAAGGAAATTCACGCCATTCTGACAGAAACATTAGGGGAAAATGCACCATCATATGCCACCGTCAAAAATTGGGTGGCCCAGTTTAAATGTGATTTTTCCACCTGTGATGCGCCTTGTCCTGGATGACCCAAAACAGTGAACACCCCGGAGAGTATTGATCAAATTCAAGAGCTAATCTTGGAAGACCGCCGGATTTCGGCTAAATCAGTACCTGAGCAACTGGACATCTCACATGAGGGGGTTGGCTCCATCGTTCATGAAGATTTGGACATGCAGAAACTCTATGCAAAGTGGGTCCCGAAATGCATGAACGCGGTTCCAAAAGTCAATGAAGCCAGTCTTCTGAGCAACTTTTGGAATTTTTTTGGCGCGATCCAAATGACTTCCTGTCACAATTGGTGACCACGGTCGAAACCTGGTTATATCACTATGACCCAGAGACAAAGCAACAATCAGAGGAGTGGTGGCATAGCGGCTCACCCCGCCCCCAAAAATTCTGAGTGCAAAAATCCGCTAGAAAATTTATCGCCTCATTTTTTGGGTTCAAGATGGCCTCCTCCTAAATAATTATCTTCCAAAGGGCCAAACTATCCACACAGCTTATTACTCATCTCTGCTGGTGTGAGTGAAGGACATTCTGAAGAAAAAACGCCGCAGGAAGGTCACCAAGGGGGTCTTGTTCTTGCATGACAATGCACCGGGCACTTGCAACCCAGAAGAAACTTGGCTTCCAGTGTCTTGATCACTCACCTTATTCTCTGGATCTGGCCCCATCATACTACCACCTGTTCGCTGGACTGAAAAAAACATTTGAAAGGTCCCCATTTTTCATCCGACGCGGAGGTCATTGCTGCCGTGGAGACCTGGTTGGACAGACAACCTTCTGAATTTTTTTTTTTGAGTGGCTTGCAGAAGTTAGAGCAACGGGCTAGGAAGTGTATTGAGCTTCATGGGGAGTATGTTGAATAAATCCTGAGTTTGGTCGCTGTAGCTTGTTTCCTTCCTGGTCGGGCTAAGGACTTATCAGCACCACCTCATATGTTACAATGCATGGCGCAAAAAACATAAGTTCCAATATAGATACTTAATGTTCAGTTTGGCAACTTCGAGCATCCAGTTGTAGTGATCTCAAGCATAGTTTCTCACATACAAACATGTTTCTGCCATCTCCAAGAATAATTTTTGCTGATTGCATTCTGAACTGTATTCAAGATTTCTAATATTTTCCAGTGAAGCTTGAACCAGTGTGTTGCTACCCACTTACCAGACTATACTATACAGTGCTGTAACGTTTAAGACCGCAATTTAAATAGCATTATGCCATTTTACAAGTTATAAGTTGGTGTCATTTCCAGCATGACTTCTTTTTTTATACTTTGATGTTCAGGATTGGATATACCGGCTGTGGAGTTGGTACTAAATCACACAATTCCTAATCTTCCCAAGGATTATATCCACCGTGTGGGCCGTACAGCTCGAGCTGGGCGTGGTGGTATGGCAATATCTCTGGTTACACCTCATGATATCAGGCTTTTGCACACTATTGAGGATGCCATCAACACAAAGCTGAAAGAGTATGTGGTAGAGGGTAAGTTGAAGTTGTGGGAAAACCAACAGATTCAGTAAATGTAAGATCATAGATTCTCACAGCAGTGTTGCTGAAGATGCAAGTTGTCTGGGATGTGACTGTGCCAGCCATTTAGCACCAGATGTTTTGAAGCCTTTATCTTCAGGATTAAACAGTCCAAGAGGAAAGAATGAGTAAATAGGATCAATAATAACTAATTGATTGGAAAGAAGTATCACTGAAAATAGCCATTACTGGGTGCTAGAGAGGTGAGTTAGTGGACACAGATGAAGTGGCCTGAGCATTGTTGAAACTGCAAGGTACTCACCTGAACTTCAGGGTCTGTTATGCATTTCAGTTGGTGCAAGGAGAAAATGAAGGATACCTTCTCAACTCCACCAGCCCTGCCTCATGGTGGTCCTGGTGGATACCAGATGGTGATAACAACACAAACACTCCTTTACATCAGCTCTTCCATCATACAAGTATCTAACAATGCCTTTTTTTAGGGACCAGGGATAATCTTGTATTCATTTACCGAGGCCAATCTCTACCATCACCCATGGCTCACCACCTTTTCTGGCCATCTGATACATGCATCAACAATACTTACACAACATATGCTATTTGTCCACTAGCTCTTTTAACTGCTTGAGCCATGCTTCCTTCAAAACATCAGGAACTACTGACCCCAGGGACAGTGTCACATCTCAGAAGACTACAGTGTTAAGAAACATGGCTCTGAGAGCCTAAAATCTCAAAAGAATTAATTTCTGTTCTTACCTGCTCTGCTCCATAGTTAGTATTTTGCATTCTTCAGAGTGTTTAGTCATTAATGAATATGTTATTTTTTAAATTACTGTATTTTGCAGACAAAGAGGTGATGAAGATTCTTACACAAGTATCAGTAACGAGGAGAGAGGCAGAAATCAAGCTAGATGAATCAAACTTCTATGAGAAGAAGCTCATTAATAAAAGGAAAGATCTTATTCTAGACGGTAAAGATCCTGATGAAGTGGAAGAAGAACAGAAGCTGAAACGAAAAAAGAAAGTGAAAAAGAAAGCTGGTAAGAAAAACCATCAGCATCCATGGCAAGAACACTACAGCTGCTCTTTGTGACTGTCATACGAGCATGTGTGTTGTTAGAGGGTCACAGCCAAGAGCATCTTCCACCGCATCAATAAAACATGAAGACCAGTACATGCTTGCATAGGGTCTGTGACATCAAACATAATTATAAATAACTTTTTTCAGCCCTTTGAAGCCTACAACTAATGCTGAAGTGCTGTTCTGTCAAATGCTGCCCTTTATCTAAATGGGAGCTTTGCTCTGAAGATTCCCAGGCTTCACCCGTTTGTCCTGGTGCAGTACAAATCTCTCCCTTTAAGCCTAAATTCATCTAAATAACATTTTAAGAATTTACTTCTTGCATCTTGTAATTTTACTGTCATCTCAGACATGGCAAAGTTTATTCTGGCAGGCAAATACTGAAGGGTACTAGGACTTACAGAGGTCAGTGTCAGACAGTTAATACAGTTCCACCATGCAGACAATATATTGAACTGTTCCCACATAACACAATTTGTAATCTTTACAAAGAAACTAATTTTACACATACTGTATTATCAGAACAGTATCCACTTTTGAGTATGTATAAATATTCTGAACTTTAACACATTGGGTGAAAATTCACTCTGAATGGAACAAAGAAGAGGCAGTTGAGTATGTATAAATATTCTGAACTTTAACACATTGGGTGAAAATTCACTCTGAATGGAACAAAGAAGAGGCAGTGTACACAACATTGATCCAGCACAACTAGTGACTATGGTCCAACCAACCGGAGTATGTAGAAACGTCAATCTGTCAGTAGTGATGCCAGCTATTGACCCCATTTACAAAATATGTATAAGTGAAAATCCACCCTTCATAGCAGCCCCAGGATTAAATTTTCATATTGTGCAGTTTTACTGAAGTTTATATAACAATTTAAATTTTCATTTGTCAGGCCATTTTAACAAGTGACTTGTATATGATTACCTGCGTACGTTTCTCTCCATGCCTCTGTGGAGGTAAAGCAGTCCCTGTACAGGTCTGGAAAGGCCATTAGAGCTCCAGGAAGTTGAGGCTGTCAGAATTTCTAGACAATCAGCACTTCAAAGTGGCAAGGTTGTGAGCCCTACGCACTGGAGGTACCTCTGGTACCAATTTCCATTAGAGGCTGAGTCATCCTCAGGGCCTTGGTGCGGCAAGAAGGATTAAGTCAATGAAAAATCCCAATTACCCCACTGGGAATCAAACCCATAACCTTCCTGCTTGTAGCACAGTGCTGCAACCAACCACCACATACACTCTATGCCTCTTAAGTAAAACTTAATACCTGGATAAGAAGTGTTTCAGATAAACGTTGTAGAGAAGAATAAAGCACACACTTGTTCCCAAAGTGTAACAATTTTTATACAAGTAAACGAAAGGTATAGTGTGTACGTTTCCGAACTTCATTATTCGACAGTCAACAGTAGTCTTCTGAATATACATAAATGTTACTAAGTTTCTTCCATCCTGTGAATTCAAAGGGATGTACATGTATATAACTGTACATTCAGTCAGAATATAAATGAAAATGCTGTTACAGTGGATACTGCCTACTTCATTAAACTATAAAATGTACATTTTATCTGTGCTGATGTGTTCATAAAGTAAAGAAAAACAAAATCTTTGTTCTCAGCCTGACAGCCATGTCAGGTGGTAGTGTGGTGTGGTGAGTAAACCACTGTTTCAAGGACCATCTCTGTCCCCGTCATCAGTACTCACCACATGACCACCTGATGAAGCTGCTAGGCCAAAATATTTTATTGAATTTTAGTTGCCATGAAAATTGTAATTATTAAAAAAAAAAAAAGCTGTGTGTTGTCTATAAACATAGAACAATTCTGTTTCCAATTGACAGATTTTCATGAATTTGTACTGGGGAGGGTAGTAAAATCTGTCAAGACAACAGATCCCTCCATTACATCACTGCAAGAGTGCAAAGACTCGTAAGAAAATTCATATTTGTTTAACACTGAAAAGAAATGAGGGGCACTTGGCATGAAGATGTATGTACATTGTGACTACTCTGGTTACTAACCTTGTCATATTTACCTTTGTTACTACAGTTACCAATGTTTCTGTGGATACCCTGGCTACCATGGTAACATTTGATACCAGGTTATGAATGTTCCTATGGTTGGCTTTGCTACCATGTTTACCACAGTTACCAATGCTCATTGGTGGCTATGGTTATGCAGGCATGCCAAAAGTGTTTATAAGTGTGGATGTTTGTTTTAAAACCCCACTTCTGTCACAAGTACAATGACAGTCGCTAAACCTACCACTTTGCTTGTAAATCACATGAAATGAAGTTAACACAGTTTGATATGCTGTCTTCATGGTACTATGCAATATGGAGATTACTTGGAGGAGCATAATCAGACTCTAAGCTTCACTGCAGGCTATTGCAGTTAAGTACTGTTACAGTTTGTCTCCAGACCCCAAGCAAATGTACAGTACCTTGCAATAGGCTGTAACTCATTTCTGATCCTTATTTCTTATGCTTCATGGCATGGTACCATCAAATTTGACACAATTTAACTTTCATGTGAAGCACTCACAAGCGTCCGCCACCTTTCTCTATCTTGGGCCAGCCCAATCCAGTCCATATACCCACATCCCACCTCCTGGAGATACAACCTAATATTATCCACCCATCTATGCTTAGGTCTCCCCAGTTATCTCCCTCCCTTCGGTTTCCCCACCAAGACCCCATACACCCCCCTCTCCTCACCCATACGTGCCACATGCCCAGCCCATCTCATTCTTCTTGATTTTATCACCCGCACAATATTGGGTGAGGAGTACAAATCATTTAGCTCCTTGTTATACAATCATTTAATACATTACTGACTAAATATATTTAAAAGCATTTCACATTTTCCCTATTCACTAAAACTGGAACGTTTTTGTCATAACAGTGCTGCAAGAATATATCTGTGCATAAAAAAACAACACAAATAATAAGACTTAAAGTTTTGCTTCAATCTTCTCTGGGTACATAATGAGTCCCAGTCCATCCAGAAAGGCATACATTGCAGCCAGATACTCCTTCGGATACTTGCGGAAGTGGCCTACATGTGGAGACTGGTCCCAGCACTTCACGTATGTCTGGTAACACAGACAAAATTAAGTAGGCATGGTCAGGCAGGAATATATAGGCATGAAGGTAAAGATCCACATATTCTACATCACTAGTAGATGGCAGACAGCAGTATACTTAACTGTCTGTTTCTGTTCCAGGGATGAGCCTCTGTACCAAGTGAACAGGAGATCAGAGAGACCCTGGAGTCAGCAACATACAGTGCACTTGGCACAGAAACCCACCTTCAGTCCCAACTTCTCCCAGTGTTTGAGAACCTTCTTATTGGACTCCTCATTGCCTACTGGATCTGTTTTAGAGAACAGCAGCAAAGCTGGAGACCTCACCAGTGTAGAGTGAAACCTCTGACTTGCCACTTCATAGTGTGCTGTAACTGTATCATGGAATGCCTTCATGTGATATCTGAAATATCAGTAAAAATGAGGCGAAAGAAGCACTGAGCAGTATCCTTCCTCAGAAACCAGTGTTCATTCAGCTACTGAATAAATTCCATGCCCTTTATGAAACCCAAATGTACAAGTGAGATCTGAGATTCTCTGGTGAATATAAAAACAGCGGTCTTCTTGGACATGACAAGTGTGTAGTGTGTTCAGAATACCAATCTTCCAGTGGAAAATCTATCAGCACAGAAGAGAAAACTTTCATCATGATCACCAGCACCCATCAGTAAGTGTTCCAGTGAAAGGCTGAACTAACCTTTATCTTACGGCATTTAATTTAGTCTTCGTGCCCCTGGTACGGTGTTTATATTAGACAGCCCTTTAAATAGTTGCGCGTGGTTGCCTATAAACGCTTATAAATTGTGAACCGAAGGT
>Ga0123352_10000973_pt1 | contig 36902 bp, 25 predicted proteins | sample TergutLab28metaG_FD_89700 | JGI IMG/M metagenome (GOLD analysis project Ga0123352, IMG submission 89700) | Labiotermes labralis P1 segment gut microbial communities from Petit-Saut dam, French Guiana - Lab288 P1 | ecosystem: Host-associated > Arthropoda: Insects > Digestive system > Gut ... | reverse complement strand
TATTAACGTCTGAAACATGTTGAGCAATATATAATAAAGCAAGTGTCATCTAGTTGGTCAACCTTTATTCAAATATCAAGATGATGCACGGTCCAATACGCATAAGAAACATTTAGTGTAGCACTACTCAACAATTACAGCAGTGTCAAATTTATCAGTGTGGAGTCTAACCACAACACTGCACATGCCATTAGAATGAATATGTTATTAAAGTGGAACTAGAAGAGTTCCTCTGGTGGGTAATACTGTACCCTGAGCATTTAAGTATATGCATGGAGTTTAGAATTCTGGTAGGGAATTTTACTACAGGATTCTGATCATGAACACACCTATACTTTGTCACAGCAGCTACATATAATCTCTTGTGGGACCTGAGGACAACACAGTTCCTCTTACAAGGGTGAACCACCTCTCTCCTTTCTGGTAGTAGCTGCACCTTTCTCTTCCAAATTTTGAATGTCATTCAGAATAAATTCAAATCTCTTTCATTACTAGATACAATGGATGTTCTTGACAATGTTTACCTGGAATCAACAAAAGAGAAGCCTCACTAGGCACATCTTAGCTAGAAGTCATTAACACTCAAATTTCACATTTGTCACAATGATGTCTAGGAAGAGTCTCTTCCTTCTCATTCTCAGGCTCTACATTAGCTTACACAATTACAATCTCAGCACTTTCGTATCCACATAGCAACCAATTTCTGCTGTTACAACAGACATTGATGTTGCTACATACAAGAAACATGATTGCGCATAGTTACCATATGAATTTAAGAAATATGTCTATAAGAAATTATACATGGTCCTACACACACACAAATATATATACATCTAATACTGTGTACTTTTATCTGCAGTAATAGCATGACAGTGAGGTATGTGAACTAGCAGACAGCAAGTCATTACCCTACTGGTGCAACAGTGCTGAAGAAAATGACATAACATGGAGGTAAATAAAAAGACTTGCTTTTAATTTTAATCATAAACCTGTATGTATTTTTTATATACATATACATATATACTCACACATGCACACATACAAACAGACTCATCTTAACTTTACACAGCATCTGTAGCAATACAGCATGTTGTAGTGATGTTATGTATCAAAATGAAAATAACAATACTCTACTACAGGCATATCTTACATGGTAACTGCTTTGTCAACAGTATGTGAAGGAAAACAAAGGAATCAAGCATCTACCTAAATATGGCTGAAAAAAATATATATATAAAATTATAAAATGTTTGCCTATACAGTAAACATTCTGGAGTGAAAATCACAGGCAAGCTTTGTAATGAATTTAGAATATGTTACCTTTTGCCAAATAAGTCTATTTATAAAATTTACAACTATTCCTGTTTTATGGACCCCAAGAATTTAATTCAAGTAGGTCTCTCATTCTCTTACTGTCCATCTCATACACCACAGGAAACTTTAATGTTAGAAGCACGAAGTATGAAAACACTGGTAAATGCCTGAATGGGAATGGGAAATCACACTGTGGCCAATCTTGTAAGGTGAAAGTAATTTAGAGTTTCTGATCATACTGTTGGTAAGTTTATGTTAATACCTTTATTTGACCATCATTGGTACATTCCATTACACATTTAACAATGAACTTACATGTTATGGAATTTACCGAGCAATGGTAAAAGTGTTAAAGTATTTACAAGCAATAAAAGTAAATTTATTGTGGAAGGTGGGTGCGATTTGCACTGACTTCCATTCTTCTGTCAAGTTCTCTGAAGACTGACATATTGAGTAAAAGTTCACTTGAATATGTGGGTGTCTGTTTTTGCTCTGTCACAGTACATCAAAGGTGTCAAAATCTTGCAACTATGTTGCATATCCTACCAAAAAAAAAAAAAAAAAATCAAACCAGACTTGAAAGTAGGTAAGGTAGCTTTTATAATTAAGACTGTACATTTCATTCTTATGGCACTTACCCACAGTACATCAGATGTCTCTCGTTCACAATCCACTCCATGTTTGTAAAATACTGGACACAACAGGCCCTATGCATTTCCATTCAGGTAAATCAAAAGCACACCCGATTAGCCATTTCACTGCTGATGCTTTTAATGTTCCACTGTTACATTCAACATATTCAATTAACTCACCACTACTGAAAGTCTCTTTGGTAAATTCAGCCAACTTAAATAAACAGCTACAGTCTCCTTTCCTGACAAGAGTAGTGCACAATGTCTCCATTTGGATAGCGAGCAAATGCACTGGAACAAGTATAAAGAAAATTCTGTCAGTATAATTCACACAGGTATATAATGTTCTATACCATAAGCAGCAACTCACTATTCCATCAAGGCTAGTCTACAAGCTTCTTTATAACAGCTACACATACACAAAGACCCTAATCCTATACTTCATTTTTAGGCACATCTGCAAAATTGTGGAAAGTAAATATTATGATTGTCATATCTTGTCCATCTGTCTATCTGTCTACATGGAAAAACTCAGCTCCCACTCGATGTATTTTCAAGAAATTTGATTATTGGAGTACTTTTAAAAAATCTGGAGAGAATATTAATTCAGGTGTGATTAAAATCTGACAAGTTTGGATACTTTATGTGACGACCTATGTACATTTATGATAAACCTCAGTGAATTCCTTTTATAATGTGAAATGTTGCAGATAAAATTTGTAAGTAAAATCAAAACACACATTTGGTGTTAAATAATTTTTGTCTGAAAATCATGCCATTTGTGAGATAATGTGGAAAATATGGTCAGGCCACAGATGACAATATGATATGGCACAGAGAAGAAGTAAGAACAGACACATTGATAACATTTCATACTTATTGCTTATCCTGGGCAACAAGGTTGCCCTAACATGTCTTAATGTTATGTTACATATACACTGCCTGTCTTATTCAATGTATCCTTGAACAGCTTGACATTACCCTTACAAACTTCACTTGATGTAAATTAATTGTATGTATCCTAAAATTGGAATATAAATGTTTCTTCTCACAAGTTCAGATGGTGAAAAGATTATAAAGTTGGGGGTGCATCCCAATCATTCCTTGGCATCATTCACAAGAAGCAAAGTCTGCAAGCTCCAAACAGTTCACTACCTCTACAAGTTGTATGTCCACTGCATGTTAGTGTTGGTACTAGCACTGCCTTATAAAACATTATTTTGGTTCTTTTCCATACTCCTTTTTTTAACATGACATAGAGTTTCAGTTTCATAGTCACAGTCAGGTGAATGGTAATTACTGGCAGCCTCTTCCAACCAAATTCTGTGTACTTCATCATATCATTTCTAACTTTTTAAGGACAACTGAAAACAGCAGAGACTTTATTACAAAAAAATATATGAAATAGGAAGGTTCAGTATGAATTTCAATGGGTGTCACAAAAATCAAATTTGACCTATCTGTAATCAAAACACACAGAAGAATGGATAATACAAGAACTTCGCCTCCAAAACTTGATAAAGTGGCTGCAAAACTTTCTTAAAGCTATGAGACAGCTGTACTCCCAGCCAAAAATAGAACACATGCCCCAAAACTACACACAACCCAGTAGTCTTTGTACATTTTACTTCACATCTAACATTGTCAGATCATTTGAAACTTTTATTTCTTTCTTAGAGATAAGAGTAATTTGTTTTCAAAATTAAAATCTGGCATACAAATATAAGTTCTGTACAGTTAAGGAATGACGATTCCAGTAACAGAACAATGTAACCTTAGTAAAGGAAACTACTGTGGTGTTCTTTCGGGTTTCTGAATGTAGCTGTTGAATGTTCATAATTTCCAAGAAACGTACTGTCTGCATTTTCAAGGTGACTGAATCTGGGTCCAGTGGATGGTGAAGCAGTTGGGTAGAATGGAATGTGTCAATTACATGGGAAGGTTGGAGAAAATATGGGCCAATCAGAGCTACAAAAAGGGTAAGACAGCAGAGGGCTGGTACCAAACCTATAAGGGATACAGATCACAAACAAAATGCACACAATTAATCATTTGCACATATATAATTCTATTAAAACAGTGACATTCCTACAAGTTTTGAACCTTCTGACTTCATAAACAGGGAGTACATCATTCATAATATAATTATGCATGTGTAAATGACCAACTGTGTGCATTTTGTTGGTTGATTATTGTATATTACTGATTATAATGCACGATATGAATAGCTTAAAGTTTATTACAAAAGGGAGATACTGAGTTTCAAGTACAGCACTTTTCAGGGTCAACAGTGGACAGTGCAAGTGGAGAGATGTGTGCCATTCAATAGCTTGGGATGCTGTCACAGGCTTCAGTAACACAGAAGTAATTAAATATGCATTATGGCTAAGAAAAAGCACAAGAAGATGCATTATCCAGTTATTGCATGCCATCTGGCATATTAAGCACACATGATAAATGACAGTGCTGCCAGTGAATTCCTATTTCTTATTTACAATTTTACATTTCTCCAGGAATATTATCAAGTAACATTTGAATGGCACTTCCTTGCCACATCACATGGTGAAGACGGCAGACTGTCAAATGAACAGTATGGGCAACTTCCAAAGCTGGCCAACATGCAGTGGGTAATCTGAAGTTGCAACCACTTCACACGAAAAATGCCAAGACAAACATTTGCTACATTTCAGAATTCCAACCATCAGGAAGACTGAACCAATTGTGGAATTAAATAGTTTCAGCAGCAGAGACCAACAACACTCATGCTGTAACATCTACTGCTTCATTTGTTATGGAGTATTAAGCATTGTCCATTTTCAGTGATAATTTTGTTTATACATTTCAAAAGTAAATTAACACAAGACAAAGATCATAGCACCTTGTAAGTTTTACTTCAAGGTGATTTTGCCTTGGGATTCTAAGCTGGTTACGAGAAATAGATTCTTTGTGTGCAAGGCAACTAACATTAATAGAAAGCCATGAAAGGGCATTATAATGAAAAAGTGATGGTAACAGCAAAATTGTTGCATCTCCCTTCAAATAAGGAAAGTAAATTGGTAGAAAAACTGCAGACACATTACAAGTTTCAACCCAGTGATCCAACCAAAAGGCAAAATGAATTTGCTAAGCAATGCAGCACTAGTCAAATGAGATTGCCATGTTGTTACTTCCACATAACAACAGTTTTATCTATCCATATAAGCCCTTTGGCCCCAGGGCCAAACACTGAAATTTTGCACACTCTTTAGGTAAAATTTGAATATTTTATGAACCAAAAAAGATATGATAATGAGTACACATCAGTTTGTGGAGAAAAAAATGGAGATGGAGATTGTGCAGCACATTTAAAAACATTCAGTAACCATACCTGTTGACTAAATACAAGAAATGTGGTCTTTGAGTGCAGTTTTACTTGCATCTTATATCAGTGCACCCTTGTACAGCACTGAGGCTCTGTACAGGCTGTACAGCCCATAGGGGGAGTAGAGGTATAGCTCTACTCTATCTTGACCATTGCACTAGAAGGGGGTGAGGGGTCAGCATCATGCCCTGAAAATGGGCAGTGGCTGAAGTTTAATTAAAATATTAAATGTGTATACTATACTGATTCTCATTTGTCTAGCTACATATGATTTTTGTACTTGTTAATTCAGGTGGACAAGTTGAAATGTTCCTTGAATATTTATGGGGTGGAGAGCTTGTCCAGCTGGAGTCACTTTGTTATCACCTACTTGCTGTAAAAATAACTGCAGTAATTATCTTTAAAATAAATACTGTAAGTTTTCAAAATAAGGTCAGTTTAGCTTTTAAAAAAGTTTCGAGAAAGTATTCTTCATGCCAATTGTTTAATGGCCCACACCTTCAACTTAGAACTTCCATTTCAGTAATCATGAATCCTCCCTGTGCAGACATGAAAGTAAACAGTCTGTAATCAACAACTAACACTAATCCTAACAATGATATATGTACTATCTTCAAATACAATCAGCTGTTCACCTGAGAATGGGGCCATAATTTAAATTTAAAAAGTGTATACCTAACTGTGCATTTGTTTTATATCATAACTGTTACAAGTCACAGGCTTCGTGCGCTGTTGATAACGGATAAAAATTAAGTCTTCTAAAAAGTACTGTCTGTTTCAGGTTAAAGAACAAATGTGTTCTCTATCCATATGCTAGAACATTATGAATTTATGGAACTTGAGGTAAGGAAATAACATTTCAAACAGTTAATGTTTCCAAAAACAAGGGGGAAAAATGCATACAATATCTTACACTTTCAGCAGTTGTCTATGAAATAATCTTATTGGTTTTATTTACCCAGAAACAGTCATGTTGTTTCAGCATTACTGTAATAAAAGTTAAAAGTAAAGGCATGCCTGTGCTTAATCACGCACATGCCATGAAGGCATATGAAGAAGTGGAAGTACAGTGTTGCACATTCGTAATCCTGGTACCTGATAAAAGGTGAGTGGTCAGATTGTGTGTCCCAGTCATTTTACCCTTAGGGAAAGAGCCCACAATACCAAAACAACAGGATATTGTGCAGTCCCCAGACACAGGCACATTACTTTGGAGAAAATAAAACTTTTGGCCAACCTTCCTCTCAGCTGTGCAGCCCACAGTACAGTGCCTAATAGGAATGAGCTATCCCAGTTTCCCAGCATTACTATAACTTTACAGTTACGGTGCCAGAAAATTTAAAGTGGCACAACATTTTAGACCCAGGACAAGGGATGAGTTTATGTGGGGAGTGACAACACCACCTTATAACATGAACAGAATAGGTTCTCCCTGGGCATCTGTGGAAGCCTCCTATGCATTCCCTGCAAGAATGGAACATTCTCTCTGAGTACAAGACTGTCACTTTAAAGCCCTTATCACATCAGTTCTGAAGTTACGGGCTGCAGATTCCTCTGAAATGTTGATATTTACCAACAATACTACAAAATATCACAAGTCACAAAATCACAATCTACATTTTACATTTATTCTTTAAAAAAAAAACCCCCCTACAGTATTCAGTGTATTGCAGTGGGAATTTGTAGCTTACACAGCAAACAAGTTATACCCCTTCAAACTGCAATATGTCTACTTGATACAACAAAGACTGCAATGACTTGTTTCATCATATATGACAGTTTTATGGGCTAAACATGCAACTGTTCTAAAACACAGAGGAAATGTTTTACAGTACAGGAAAAACAACCCATACCTCTGGTTTCCAAATCTCTTCTTGCATACTGGGCACACATTGAATTCTGTCATGAGGATGCTCTGAGACTCGTAACTCATTCTTAGTTCTTGCACCTTTAACAGCCACAAATCAAATAAACTGTTATAACTTTGTTCCCCACTATTTGAACTATAGCCACATACTCTATTCCACAAAACTGTCTGTACACAAGCACTAACTTCAAATGTTGCTATCCACAGTCACTTAAAATTCAGATCCACCAAAAACCATATTTACCCAAACACAAAAATGACTTATGCATATTAAATGACCCACCCTCTTTCAAAATATTCTTTCATGAAAATACAGTTAAACCCCAATAGAGTGTTACCCTCATTAAGCATCCATGAAAGTCTGTGAAGAGAAAATCAGTACACAGTATATCAATTTACCATCACTCTCAATACACTACCACAGACTGCAGTGAACAAACTATCATCATCTTTGGTGCTACAAGTCTCCTAAGAGTCCTGGCCATAATAAGTAGGAACCTTCAATGTGGTGAACACACAACAGCTATCCTGTGGTTTGACTGTAACTATATTCACATTAGCCACGTCTGTATATCACTTCATGTGTGCATGCTTAACTTTTAAAGCCTACTGATTTAATGATGCACCAACAGGTTTAACATTCAACAAATGTATGCTCTGTCCACACTGTATTTATGTGTTTTGTATTTATCTGAGAATAAACAGCAACTTCTGCCCCATACAACATAAACTGATTGGTTTTTATAACCGAGATGAAAAGTGTTTACAGCGCAGTACGAACTGGGTCTTTAAAATAAAGCAGCCTGCACTTCATCTTCAAAGGGTTAATATACTAGAATTAAATAATTATCAGACATAAAATACTACAGTATTATTGTAATAATAAGTTATAAAAACACTACAGAGATAGCCAGTCACTGCCAACACTCTTGCTGCCAGAAGGAGACTTTCCATCACAATATACTCATAGAGGAAGCTATTGCACTAATGAAGTTCCCCTCAGTGTTTTTGTCAACATTAAACTTCCTCTGTTTGGGCCCACAAAATGTTTTTTGGGTTGCATTTGCTCCCTTTAATAATGTTTGTTTTCTTAAACGTCACGTACTCTCTTTTGCAACACACAATCCCCATGCTGTGGCACAGTCGCTGATTGCTTTGGCATATTTAATTACCATTAATTTAAAACTATCATCATAACCACATTGCACTGATTTTGGTATTTTAGATACCAATGAACCTTTACTTTTACCATGATTACACAAGACTTTTATAGAATACTGTAGCTTTAATAACTCTTCACTTCATAAATCTAACTTGACTGAGCTGTAAGCGTATCAACCCTGAGATCAAAAGCACAACATAATATTCATATTTGTTGCAGCAACTGTATAGTTTTCCATATTGCACAACCATGGCAGGTACATAAATATTTGCCATATTTACAGAACATGTTGTATGTGCATGGTTGTAATGAGAACCCCATATTTCATATGACAAATTAGAAAATCTCATCCCTTATTCAATTAAATATGGTCCACGATGAGGGTATTTGAAAACAGGATGCAGAAGACAGTATCGAAATGGAACTAACAGGATGATGAAGAAAATTACATATTGAAGAGCTTTTCACTAACTATGATAGCAAAGGTGAAATCAAGGATGATCAGATACACAGGATAATCGATATGGATGGACATGATGATGACACACAAAATGTATAGCACTCCTGGATATATGCTCCCACCTGATGGTTACATTTACATGTACATGCCACAAGCTTTCAAAAATATACTCCATTTCCTGCTCTGCCATATTTCTGGCCAAAAGAATAGTTGCCATGACTTATGGAGTGACCCATTTAAAAAAGATGAGGAATATTCTGACCAGAGTGCAACTAACAGTTGTTCATGAAAGACTGTGCTGCACGGAGCCAGTTAACACATTCAAGAAACAGAGGAGAACATTATCATGTATTCTCAACAAGGCAAGTGATGATGTTGGAATGGGAAAAAATACATAATGCAGAATAACATATAGGGCTATCCACAATAATATCTTTTAAATTTATCATTAATAACCCATACTAACATTGAGCTTGGTGAATATCAGAAAACATTTACAATATTACAAAACATTACTTGAATTTGGAAATATTCATATGATAAATTACTGCTTCTGTTACACAATATACATGCACATACACATCTACATGCACTCCCACACACAGAAAGTTTAAAAACTGCCCTGTCAATTGCTTATACCCTCATGAGCTACACATAAAGCACATTTGGGTCCTTTCATTCCTAGTACTTATTACGTTGTGTGTGACTGCTTGCTAGTATATGACCCTCATTAATGAAACATCCAGTTCATAAGGCAGTGTAATACCTGCAAGTGCTCTGCGTATATCAGGCCTTTCAACACCTGAGCTCTTCTGCGTCCATTCAGCTTGTTCTGTAGGCTAACTTCAAGGAACTGTCTAATTCGCCCTAGTGGTACCTTATCAGGCAAAACACGGAGAGCCTTCATAGGATGAATTTTGCTAGCATGCTTTTCCAGGACAGACAGTGCAGTCTCCAGGTCTGATGTTGGTGGACAAGACACTGTGGAGGATTGGGCTCCCATTACAAGCCAGCTGCTGTCTGGTGGGGTTATTAACATCTTCATCAAAAGTACATACACCTCATCGCAGCCTGCAGAACGCTGGCTGTACACCTGCAATATGATAATTCTGTTAACATGCCATTCTGAGATCTAATAAAAACTCAGGTAATCTGGCAGTACATAATAACGTCATAAAATTTAAAGCAACAAGACTACTGGGAAGACCTTGGCATACATGATACAAATAACATGAAATGAGATAATGAAGAAACTGGATATGAGATGTGGGCTCGATACCACATGGTCAGATTTGCAACCACTAGCAGACCCTTGTGAACATAACAATAAACCTTTGGATGAGCAATAGCTTGATCAACTAAGTGACTATAGTATCTCTTAAAGGAACGACTTTCCTGGACTTAGACGAGGAATATACTGGATTATACTTCCCACAAGTGATGTTATGGACTGCCTCTTATCTTTATGATGGGCACAGAGGTACTGTAATGTCTGCAAACATTTGACATTTCAGTAACCCTTGCTTATTCTTGTGATATCTGGAAGAAACTGGGTATTATTCATGCATCTGTTTCAGGTCAGTCAGGACAACTTATGAAACTTATCTAGAGAATGCCTCAATTAAAAATGTGCTGTCTGCTTTGCAGCTAAGTGACAAATAGGACTGCTACAAATAAGTATTATACAAATGTGATACATTCATGGGAATGATTCTCAGGTTTATGTTACTGGCTCAGATATCAGTAGTTGTACTGTGCTACAAAATGTTGTTTGGAGATTATAATGATGAAAAGAGTAATGCATTCTGTACAGTTGTTCACATCGAAGTTCACAGTGGACACCAATAATGGTACTTTCGTTTGTCAGACAAAAGAAATCTGAAACCAAACCTTTATAGGTATAACATGTGAGCACACTGGAACTATACAGAGGTGTCTGCAAATACAACTGGAACAGAAGAAGCAGAGACCTTGCCCTACACATACCTTATCACAGTATTCTACAGCACGTGGAACATCTCTCAAGATGCTCATGTATATGGCTAGTGCATGCTCGTGTCGCCCAAGCTTCCCTAACACAATGGCTCTTTCTTCAAATAAACCTGTGAATAATACAAAACACATGTTAATGAATAGAATATTAATAGCTTACTTCAACATACCAAATACAGTACAGGAAATGTCCAGTATTCTCACATTAGATACAGATTAACAGATCATAAATGAAATGCTGCCAAGCTGTGGCTATGGATATTTTCAAAATTTAGCAAAGCAGGTAAAAGTGTTTAATCTCCCTCAGTATGTAAGTTATCTTTATGAAATTTTCAATGAATATTGAAAACATACATGTCTGTAAAAACAAACAAAATAAAAAAATTGTCTGCTACTTTGGTAAAAAAAAAATTTCACTTTATGGTTAACATTTGAAGAACTAAAAATTTAAGCATGAAATTCAGAATGTATATACAATTTTAAATTTAGTAATCAATTCACTTAAACTTCACAATGTTGTTGAGACACATAATGATTCACTATGCTATGTGTGGTAGTTCTGACAGGGATAAGTCTTTTATATACCACTAACACACTGTACCACTTCAAATGTCACATGGGCATGCAGCCATGAGACATTCACAACATTGCACCCTCTAAACAAAGAAAACCATAGAAAGTCCAGGAGTATATTCTAAAACTACGTCCCTTCCTTGTCACAATCACCATGCATCCACACTCTTGGCAAATTAGGCATGTGTTTCAAGAAGCAGTTTCTGAAGGTCAAAATTATGGCCTGTGCCTGTATTATATTTACAGCCATATGATCAAAACTGCACCTGAATATGAAACCATCACACATTTGCACAACAGAAGCTGCAATATCCAGCACCTCCAGGAACAAGTGCAAAACATTGTAAATTTCTGGATATCAGGTTATACCTAATGTGTATCTTAGAATACCTAGCAACCTCACAGACAGACCCCTAACCACTTACTTTGTCACTATACTGTCCTGTTTTCCCTGTTACACTTTTTATTTCCTCTCCATTACTACTTGCATGACATGTGTAAAAATAATCTAAAAACCTAATAGCGCATCAGTAATTAAAGACTGAACGCTTTAAATTGGTACCAGGTGCTGCCAGTTGAAGAAATAGTAAAATTCAATGGGCCTCTTAGTCCATTTATGGTTAACAGAGCTTTCTGGATCATACAGTGCAGGATATTGTAACTTTTACTGTGCCCTGTATTTCAGTTTGGTAAAACTAATCAAACAATAAGATGTATGGTCGAAGTCTCTTAACTTGTTTTCAAATTATGGGTGAAGAAATTAGTGCTTATGAAATACTGTTATCAGTATTACCATATGCATCAAGCAGTAGGTCTGGTACCACCGTTGCTCCATTTTGGTCAGAGTTAATTATTCTTGAATGAAAAAATATTAGCATTTAGTTCTACATTCACTTATTTCTTCACCATAAAATATTTTTGAATGCAGAAAATGTATACATTATGTGTGTTAGTTCACCTACATTTCATGCAACAGATTTTTGCTGAAATTGGTAAGGATGAATGTTCACAGTAAAAGCTGTCAGGTCAATTTAATGCTGGTGTACAGGACCCTTATAAAATCCCTCTCATGCATGAACTGTAGATTACAGTTTTCAAAAATGGCAGATAATCCAAAACATTATTGAGTGGCAGAAACTGAACTTCTCATTAAATTTATGATCTTTATATGAACATTTATGAGGGTGTGCTGATAAGTCCTTAGCCTGACCTACTTCCCGATGTCATAGGATGGAATCAATAGTGTCATTGGTAAGAAGGGTCTGTTCATGTGCTGAATTGCAAGTCTTTTCTTGTTACAGAGCCTGAAAGGAAGCATGTCAGGCGACACGCGCAATTTCAACAACATGGAGACCCAAGCTGTCATCAAGTTTTTTTTTTTCCTGCAAGGCAAGGTGCCTAAGGAAATTCACGCCGTTGTGACAGAAACATTAGAGGAACATGTACCATCGTATGCCACTGTCAAAAACCAGGTGGCCCAGTTTAAATGTGGTAATTTTTCCATCTGTGATGTGCCTTGTCCTGGACGACCCAAATCAGTGACCACCCCAGAGATTATTGATCAAATTCACAAGCTAATCTTGGAACACTGCCAGATTTTGGCTAAATCAATAGTTGAGCAACTGCACATCTCACGTGAGTGGGTTGGGTCCATCATTCATGAAGATTTGGACATGCAGAAACTCTCCGCGAAGTGGTTCCCGAAATGCCTAAACATGCATCAAAAATATAAATGGTGCAAGTCGTCTGAGCAAATCTTGGAATTTTTTCAGTGCAATCCAAATGATTTCCTGTCACGATTGGTGACCATGGATGAAACGTGGTTATATCACTATGACCTGGAGACAAATGGAGTGGTGGCATAGTGGCTCACCCCACCCCAAAAAATTCCAAGTGTAAAAATCCACTGGAAAAGTTCTCACCTCATTTTTTTGGGATTAAGACAGCATCCTCCTCATTGATTACCTTCCAAAGGGCCAAACTATCAATGCGAGTATTACTCATCTCTGCTGGTGCAATTGAAGGGCATTTTGAAGGAAAAAAGTCTGCGGGAAGGTCACCAAGGTAGTCTTGTTTTTGCAGAAAAATGCCCCGGCTCACTGGGCACTTGCAACCCAGAAGAAACTGGCCTACCTGGGCTTCCAATGTCGTGATCACCCACCCTATTCTCCGGATCTGGACCTATTGGACTACCACCTGTTCCCTGGACTGAAAAAACACTGGAAAGGTCACCATTTTTCATCTGGCGCAGAGGTCACTGCTGCCGTGGAGATATGGTTGGATGAACAACTTTCTGAATTTTTTTTAAGTGGCTTGCAAAAGTTAGAGCAACAGGCTAAGAAGTGTACTGAGCTTCATGGAGAGTATGCTGAATAAATCCCGAGTTTGGTCGCTGTAACTTGTTTCCTTCCTGGTCAGGCTAAGGACTTATCAGCAACCCCTCATATGGCCATGACAAACATTTAATACAAGCAAAAAGGAATACTGTCTGTCACTGTGTAGTGAGTCACTTGTAGTGCAATAATGAAGCTGTCCTCATATCTGTTGTGAGCATCAGGACCAGTAACATGCAAAACTTTATAGGAAGCACTTAGAACATATACCAAAGCACTTACTTTCATTTTTGCTTCTTGATGACTTGTGTTCCTAATTTCAGTCTTATGAACTATTTCACACTAATTCTTCAAATTTCATAAGTTATGTAATGCTTAAAGAAAGCGTGAATGCGAATGAAGAACTGTCAAGGATATGGAGGGAAGCATTGATTCACTTGTTTTAAGCTAATGTCCCAGTATTTTTTAGTAGATCATCAGAAAATAAAAATTATGATCAATTCATCTATAACTAAAATTATTCAGTGCTCTTGCAGACGACCAAGATTTTGAACAGATAGGCGAAAGGGGACTGGAGAAGACTGCATAATGAGGAACTTCATGATCTGTACTCCTCACCACATAATATTTGGGTGATAAAGTCAAGATGATTGAGATGGATAGGGCATGTGGCATGCACAGGGTAGAGGAGAGGTGCATACAGGGTTCTAGTGAGAAAACCTGAGGGAAAAAATAACACTTGGACAACTCAGACATAGATAGGAGGTTAACAGAAAAATGAAATTTCAAGAACTATGATAGGAGGCATGGAATGGGTTACCTGGCTCATGACAGGAAGAAGTGGTGGACTCTTGTAAATATGGTAACGAACCTTCAGGTTCTGCAAAATGTGGGGAATTTCTTGACCAGCTGAGGAACTCTTTGCTTCTCAAGAAGCATTCTGCTCCATGGAATTAGTTACTTTAACAGAACTTCATCGTTGTTCTTGAAACATAACAATTAAAAAATTTTAAACAATACTTCACACAGTAACTACTTACTCTGAGGTGATCCAATCCATTGTGTTACAATAACAATAAAACCAAACACTCATACATCACACACAACTACACATTTAAAATCCTGATTTCCAGACTTTTAAACATACAGTTGTGTTTGCCAGACAAGTGATTGGTTTTACTGTAATTACTGACTTCAAGTCTGTGATCCACTGCTTTAACAACTGAATGGAACCAGAATAGCATAGCTGGTATAGAGTGACTATGCTACAGGATGGAAAATCTGTAGCTAAAATCCTGAAAACAGCAAGAGAGTTTTCTCTTCCCTAAAATGTCAGAACGGCTCTCAGCCCAACCCAGCCAACTAGCCAATGGGTACTGAGGTTCTTTCCTGGAGATAAAACAGCCAGGGCATGAAGTTGACAACTCACCTCCATCTGCTGCCAAGTTGAAGAATGTGTGGGGCTATATGTCCTTTCCCCCCATACGCCTTCATAGCATGGAGAGGGACAAATGTATGATCATAACACAGATCTCTGCATCTGAGAACAAGGTCTCTCACACATAAAGGTTCAGTTAAGTTCCTCACATGCAGCTACCATGCAAATGTAACAAGACACTAAGCCCATATAATTGTGACTGATCAGTCAGATGATACGAGTTAAATATAAAATTTCGTTTGAATCCATTTCCATGAAGGATTTTGCTCTGTGTGAAGAACACCTCTACACATAATAATGTCTTGAAACTAAACAGAGAAATAATTTTTAAATGCCCTGTCACAACAGAAAAATTACTTACAGTCATATGGAAAATGTACAAGCACTGTCTCTGGAGTGTACTGTGATGATGTTTCCAAAAACTGGAGTAACTTCATTCGTATCTTCTCTCCCTCTTCAGATGTTGCTGCAAGGAGTTGCTGACAGCGTTCCCGATACTGATGTACAAGTGCATTATGAAAGATTGGATTTGAATCCTCCCACACATGTACAACATGCTCCTGTAAAATTAAGAGATGGTGACAATGTCAAGTGTTGTGTTTCTAAATCCTTTCTTCATTATATTTTATTCACTACATGCTAGGGACAAAAATAAGACACACAACACACTTCAAGTTTATGGATAAGACCTATAAAAAAAGGTAAATCAGTCCCATTACAGGCCCAAGGTGCCGGGAGGGTTCCAGGAAATGAAGGTTCCCAGATTATGTAACAATGGCCCAGGATGGTGGTATGGTTGTCAGCCTTATGCACCGGCCACCTTTACCCCCAGGAAATACTCCTGGTACTCATTTCTGTTAGAGGCTGAGTTGATCCCAGGGCCATAGTGCAATCGGAAGGATTATGTCAATGAAAAATTCCAATGACACCATCTGGAATCAAACCAGCAACCTTCTGATTTGTAGCACAGCACCTTAACCACTAAGATATGACCTATCCCTACTCATATTCCAGAAAAGCACTAGCACTTTCCTTTTCAATTTTTAAGTGCATTCACAAAATTGCAAAAAGCGACTATTGGCTTCATCACGTCTGTGTGCCCATCTGTCCAACAATAATAAGTATTTTACATGAAGACCTATATACATTTTTGATCATATCTTGTTCATTTCTTCTTAGAATGAGAAACATTTCCGACAAAATTTGCAGAGAAAGTCACAACACACATCTATGTACAATAACATTTTTTTAAAGATCATTGCCATTTATGAGACACTGTGGAATACTGTAAAGCCAAGCAGCCACAGATGACAACTGGGTGCATGTACATTACATGCTGGATACCTAAAACTACAAACATGCCTTCTAAATATGTAATATTTATTGCCTTTCTACTGGAACAATGGTTGCACAAACATGCCTCAATGTTACATTATGAACATACACTGCCTGTCTTGTTTCACATAATTTATGTTTGCTCAGTACTAATGACAGTAACAAATGTACAGTGATGTGCCCAGGACACTAACACATTTGCAATACTTCTTGTCAATCTTAAATCTAAATTTTTAATTGCATAAACTGAAGAGTACAGCAGTATTTATTCAACATACTGTGTAACCATAATGTCTCACATGTACATTGCACAAAATAATAACACAAGTACAGAAAACATATCAGAAAACAATCAAAATAAGACCAGTCTTGTACAACTGGCATTAGAAGAAAGCTATCCAAACAAGTTAAAACTAATAGCCAGTTCAAGCTGAGCAAAAAATATTAGCAACAGCACCATACACATGATAGCACATCATTTGCAGCTCTTATACACAGTGTGAGATATAGGATTCACACACTGCGAAACAATTAAGAAATTCTTAGCACAATAATATTCTCATCTAATGCAATACCTAGTTTGTATAACAGGACAAAAATGAAGCAAAATGCATAATTGGATGTGTTACAGCAGACTTTGTACATTAAATGTCCAACAGCTGGTCATCCAAAACTAATCAGTGCCACCTAGTCACCAACCTGGCCTTCTTGATCATTAGTTTTAACACAAGGAAACACATGCCACTAGATTCACAGACAAAATGGCTCACACAATATATGATAAGAGACAAGGCACAGAATGGATACAACTCAAAGTCACCACGAAGGGCTCAAACAACGCTTTGCACTTATCCTACAACTGATAAATGACAATACTACATACCACACATCTTGTATTAAATGTCCATACTAAATGGGCATAGCTACTGTTGGGCATTAGAACCACAGACCACAACTTCAGTTACCAGCTAAAAATCATACGTATAGTAAAGTTTGGATCTCAGTTTAAAAATACCTATGTATACACACCCTGACTGAAAACTACTAAACAGGAAAAGGGTGTCAGGTCAGGCCTGGTTCAGAAAGCATGTTTTATTCAACAATGTAAATTCCTTCATACTATTAAATGAAGAGAACATTTCTGCCATAGCAATGAAGGGTGGAAAAGTTTCCTCCAATCAGAAGCACATTTTTCAGGTAGGTTAGTTTTAGGTATTCATACCTCTTGGGCACTGTTGTTCAGTTACTGCAGACATAAACCAGCTGCTGCACACAACACTATGAGAATGTTGCAACACAAATCACACTACTCTTCCACACTGCACAGTTTAACTTATTCTCTTTGCACTGTTTCATTAAATATTCACCATACTGAAAAGCATTTCAAATACTTGTTAAATTGTAGATCTTAATGAAATCTCTATTTCTCATACAAACATTTTTGGAGTGATGAGCTGTTTTCAGAAATCAATAGAGCTCCATTTGCCTGACAACTTTTACTGCAGATGAACAATAGCAGTGTCAATTACACCAGTTTAGCAGTTTCACTAAAAAAAAAGTGCTTTAACCAGCACAGGTATCGTTCCAATCACACATTCATTTTATGCATGCTGCACAAAGAATGCAAAAAAAAATTCTTAATGTACAAACATCACTGGTAATTCATCTGTTATGTACAAATTATTTCAGTGTTCAATTGTACTACTCTAATCAACTCAGCTTAAGTAAACACTGTCAGCCATTACCAGGTATGGGATGACAAGATCCTTATGTGTACGCAGCAAGTAGTCCAGTACTTTGGGACGTGGCAGTTGCTCCACTTCAGCAATATCCTCTGTGAAAATCTTCAGACCCTCCTCTGGGTTAGCATCCAAAACCCAACCAGCAAAGTCCAGTATCAGATTGATATGGTCCTTGCCTAAATTAAGGGGAGAAAAAAAAAGGTAACAGAGAAGCAGGTAAATGAATGTGAACACACAGAAATACACAAAGGAGAGGGTGCTGTTGTACATAGTGTCTAGTTGGGTATGGAACCTGCTCAGAAAAGATATATTCACACTCTGCATTACACAATACAATGAAACCCGTCTTACACAGAACCTGTCTTTAACAAAGAACTTTTACAGTCCCAGTGATCTGATGTAATAAATGTTATAAAACCATCTTTAACGAATGCCAACTGTCTAATGCAAAAATGGAAAGCAAGGACAAGACTTGAACAGAAAGCCCAATCTTCATGTTTTTCATGTAAGTCTGTTCCACACTGTGCCTTCAGTCAGACTACCATTCCCTTGTCTACTGTTTATCAGTAGCTAGAGATACTGCTAGGAATGCAGCTAGGCCACGATAAAAGTGAAGGGAGGTTCGGACCAAAGACTGCCAAAATCTTGGGGTTAAACAAGTCAGTAAGCAGAGCTGTCTTTAGCACCACCCCAGGCTACATTCACTTACTGACAAAGAACTGAATGCCAGTTTAAAGAATGTTGAATTCAGTGTGTGTGTGTGTGTGTGTGTGTGTGTGTGTGTGGTGCGCGTGTGTAGTAGCACACACGCAATCATAATGGTGGAATCCAAACCTCCCTCCTTGGCACCACAAACAATGTTAAATGTTTTCCCATTCCATCCCAAACAGCATAATTAGACTTGCTGGCATAGGGTTTACCACCTAGTGAAATGGAGAAACCATATCATTTACGGTAATAAATCTTATGATTTCTACTTCATGTACCAAGAGTAAAGCAGTCAATGTAACTATCTTTTATTACAAAACATTACTTGCTTTTATAGAAAACTGCAAGTTATTCTTTATTATATGAACAAATACTTTTTAATAATTTTGAAAAATACTTGCATCTCAAGTTCAAACAAAAGGGCCCAGTTGACATCCCAAATAATCTAAGTCTGGTTTACAGCACTTCCTGTGAAAATGAAACAAAACAACAGCTGTGTTATATTATTTTTGAACAATAAAACCTGCCATCCTCATACTGAACTGCCAATGGCTTAGGTGGTTTCCACCAAACACCACTAGCATATCACAACCCATGGACCAAAAAGTAATAAAGTGTATAACACTGAACTACCATAAACTTGTTACATGATCACAACTAGCCAACATGGAAGCTGTACCTCCTACCACTGAAACTGCAAGTTCATATCAGGCTTTGTATGTTCCATTCCACATATTGAAAAGGATATTTCAGTTCTCATAACAAGAAAAATGCACATATACAAGATGTGCATTTCTTGGTCATGTTATGTGAATTGAAATATTTTTATCAGTCCTTGATGGAGTAATTTGGAGAGCAGAGGTGACATAGCAAGTGTCTCACGAACAGTACAGAATAGGTGTTTTCAGAAAACAAGATTTTATACAAATGATGTGAATGACAAAGAAACAAATGAAAGCAACATCCAGAACTCCCGGAGTCAATCCACCAGGCTACACACAAAAACAGTGAGACAGAAGATTGATAGTGACGTTGAAATAGGAACAGCTTTAAAGAAAATTGACAAGTTCATTGAGAAATGCCAGCAAAATAAGAAGAGGAAAGTGACAAGAGGAGGAAGGAGGAAGAAGAACTGGCCAGAAATGACTGGAAGAGTTCAAATTGAAACCATATTCTCATACTCTAAAAAAAAAAAAAAATCATAAAACTTTTGACTAATCCTAAATAATTCCAAACCATCTGATACAATATGCAGGTAAGAAGACTGACTGAATGTCAAGCTTCTAGAACAATTTACATAAACAAAACATTGTTCCATTAATTGTAATTATGGACAATGTATATTCTGTAGTTAAAATAATGTCAAAATTTACATAAATATAGAAATATTAGGGGTACATAGCTGTAAAAAAATGTTTAATTTAATTTCAAGTACTTTTACAAAACAGAATCTGCCTGCAATGAGGGGAATGGCTTCTTTAAGTTCACCCTCTGTGTCTGAATTATACACCAACTGATAACTACTATTTTGGGTGCTTATATAACTGTCTAATTAATCACATCCATAAAATAATTTCATATGGACTGACTTCATTATTACACACTGTTTCACCAAACCAGTTACAAAAATGTACCGTCGAAATAAAAATTAATTTTTTTTTATTATTGTAAATTTGTATGGTTCCAAATGAAGCAACTTTGTAACAGCGTGTAAATATTACTTTAATGCACCAATTTCCTATGACAGGCACCTTAGGATTTTTGTGGACATGCTTCTGAACACTCCCGTATTATCCAGTGAGTGTTTCTTCTGAAAGAACATACAGGGATCACTGTCACTTCTACTTTAACAAAGACCATGTTGCTTGAAATCTGTTCACCAGGTGAAGGAACTGAAACACCAGGAAACCGATTTCTACATTTTCTGCAGCATACTTCATAAGATTTATTCCTTATACAAGCACCCACAACAAAAATCCTTTGTACCACACCACATTGCACATTCATGAACCAAATATATATATATATATAACAAAATAAATAAATAAAACAGAATAAAAAATAAAATAAATCTGTGTCATAGTGTACTTGTAATCACAAAAATGAAAAACAATTCACATTTTTTATGCCCAGCTCATGAAACTATGTGACAGCTTTCGGATGACATAATGCAACTGTATGTGCTGCAATAAGATAACGGAAGATGAGTCATGCTCTGCCTGATCAAGCTGCTATATGTGCGTGGGTTCCACTTTTAAATTATCTCCCTCTCTGTACACAGCACAGCATGAAGAATATATGAGGCACTGGGCTAGACCTCAACATTAGAACATAAATGGTTAGTTGCATGCTCCTGCTTATAACCACAGGAAAAAGAGTCCTTGGCTACCAGTGGACAGAAGATATCTATAACATACTTCAATACATGACAGTTACTAATAAACTTAAATTTCTATGAATACGTATTAAGGACAATAATGTGGATCAACTTAGTGTTTACCACAATCTTTGGACCAAAAAAGTGGTCTTAAAGAACAATAAATTTTGAGTTTGTGCCAACTCAAATTCTGAAATAAACTTTACAAAATATGATTATTCAAGTTATCTGTGATATAATGCCATGATGACTGGGAAATAGTTACTGATGTTTCAGAGAAGCTTGCTGCCCAAATCTTCAGGGTTTAAGTAGTCTAGAGACATTTGCCCTAGTTACCCTCTTCCAGGGCCTGGAGAATCTAATTATGGGTACTCTACTTCATGCCTCAAGACTGTTGCCCAACCATGCACTATCCTTTCCCCATGCTTTACATTCCAGGAAGTATTTCTCTCACCTATTTTCATCCTCAACACATCTTCCTCTTAGCTTCTTCCTTGATTGTTTTGGCCCCATGTCTTGTGCATCCACCATCTCCAATTCAGTCACTCATACATACAGCCACTTCCTTTCCTCCAGTCCCTATATATACCCCGATTCTCCCACAAAGCTTACTCTTCTACCCTGAAGATGGAAGCAAAAGGTTTCTCTGAAACGTTGGCACATTTCCACCAGGACACATGGCCTCACCTTTCAGAACTTGGAATTCTTCATTACTTGTTACAGTTCACGAAATAACAGCAAGAAATTAGAAGCTCTGAGCAGAATGCATAAAGCTTATTTCACACCACATGCAACACTATCATGGTTGTTTTATATTTTACTTGTGCATTATTTATTCTTTAAGGACACAGTTTCTACGCACATCAAATGTAGTGGTTACATACTCCAAGTTCTGCATCAACACCATGTTTGTGATAGTCACCTTCGACAATAATCCATACATACTTGTAATGTCTAGATATGTTTATGATCTATCTGTGTACCATACTTTACAGCCCATGCTCCACTGGCAGATTAGTTATCATAATAAAAACAAGGTCAAAAACCAGTTTTATGTAATTGCCATGTTGTCAGTCTACATTCTACAGTAACACTACCTCTGCAGAAATTACAGGCTTGTTGAAGATTTATCATACAGCATTTCAGGACCATAACTTAAATGCTAACAGTGTTGCTTCTGCATCACAAGTCTGCATGTCCAACATATTTTTATTAATCAGTATTTAAAATTGAAAAGTACAGTGTTGCAATACCCTCCAATGGCTTGATGTTCATAGAACATTTCATCAGAATTTGTTAACTGGCTCCAAAGTTGCAATAAAAGACATAAAACACACACAGCACAGTGATCACACATGGTGACACTTCATCAACTAATGTCATTGCTTGTATTAACTCTGGTACACATTTACACATATTTATTACTTAGAGATTCTTTGGAAATATCTTAATGTGGCATAGTTCAAGACACCATGACAACTGTCTTTATGCTAACACGGATTTATGCTGCACATCTCGCTCAGCAATTTATTTCCTTTCACTTGCAGAGATGACAGGTTCCATTTCCTTGCCATCGATACAATGATGCTCATCTTTCAGCCTTTCTTCAGGTGGATGACTAAATGGTATGCCTCACTCGGTCTTCTGCATTCTTTCACTAATGGCCACTCCTTATGCAAACAACTACACAAAATTCTTGCAGGATATGTTTCTCAACATAATGTTCTTAAACCAAGACAAACAGTGAATATAATTACATTCACTTCCAGGAATCAGAAAAACATGCCCCTGTATCATTTAATCCTTACAAACATTTATGAAGCAATACTGGAAGAGGGGTCACTGTGGCCAAACATTCTCATCCTAGGTTTAGTATAAACTAACCACTTTTGACTTTTTTGTGGAAATCAATTTTTGTTAATTGTATGCTCAATGACAGAAAGTGCAAAATAAGCTAGAAGAAAAACTTAGTGCAACTGAATGTGAAAGTGCAGTGGAACAATATCAAGAAATGTGTGCTAGATACTATGAGTAACTTGAAAGGGAAAATAGACAGGAAAGCAAGAAAACCATAGATTATGTAGGAAATGATCAAAGAAATAAATGAACAAAGGAAATGGAAGAATATAAGCAATGAAGAAAGAAAGAACAACTTCAGAAGACTGAGGAACAAAATGAAATGAACCACAGACAAGGCCCAGAAGGAATATCTTGAGAGCATATGCGTCTAGATCAAGGAATTTTAAAGAGTAGAACATCATGATTTAATGTGCATGACAAAGGAACTAGGCTGCACATGGGACTCAAAACATTGGCAATGAAAACTCTAAAGGGACTAGAATAGCAAACAACAGAGAAGTACTGGTAATTTTAGATAATTATATTACAAAGTTATACAAGTGACCTAATCGACCAGAAAACTTAGAAGCTGAACCTGAAGTGAAGTGGAAAAGGCTACAAAGGGGATGAGGAATAAGAGGTTAGAGGAAATGATGATGTACCTGGGCATGTACTCAGACTGCTAGGAGAAGATGGTCACAGAATAACAACACAACTGATTAACATATGAAACTGGAGGGTGTCCCAAGGATATCACTAAAGTCTGGCTTCTTGAAGGCAGACATTTTGACTGCCTTCAAGAAGCCAGAAGCTACAAAATGCATCGACCACAACACTGTAAGCCTCACCAAACATACAGCAAAGATAGTAGTGAGATTACTTAGAAGGATTGAAAGGAAATTTGAGGATGTACTTAGAAGATCAGTTTGGATTTAGAGGATTAAAGGAACTAGGTATGCAATATGGATGCTGAGAATAGTATCAGAATGAACTTTGTTCACAGATGAGGAATTGTGTGCTTGCTTCATAGATTGGCAGAAGGTATCTGACCAAGTAACATGGACAAAATTAATACAAATCCTAGATGTAAATAGTATCAACTGGTGCAAAAGAAGATTGATCAGCAAACTGTACATGGATCACAGTGTTAAACTAAAACTGGACCAGGGACTGACTAAGAAGATTGGAAGAGGAGTTAGACAAGGCTGCTGTCTGTCACCAATTCTAACAATTTGTAAAGTGTGTACCTTACCAAGGAAGTTCTTGTATGGTTTTGCAACTTCAAAATAGGAGGACAATTAATTCACATTGTGAAATATGCAGATGACCTTGTGCTGTTGGCTAAGGAAGAAGCAGTGCTACAGGACATGACTGAAAGACTAAGTGACACTGGAAGATGTTATGGAACGGAAATGAATGTCGAAAAACCTAAGGCAATGAGAATCTCAAGGCAACCAACCCCATTACAGAGTATGATAGTCAACAACAGCCAGAAAATGTGGAATATTTCAACTATTTGGGTAGTATGGTACCCTATGATGCAAGACATACATATTAAATTAAATCCAGGATTGCCATGGCAAAAGCAGCATTCAACAAGAAGACTCATTTCACCAGCAAATTATACTTAAATCTAAGGAGAAAACTAGTAGAGTGCTACATATGGAATATAGCTTTATGTGGTGCTGAAACTTGGACACTTCAGAAAGTACATCAGAAATACCTGAAAAGTTTGGAAATATGGTGCTGAATAATGATGGTAAAGATCAGTGGGACCAACCATATGAGGAATGAAGAAGTGTTACAAAGAGTTAAGAGGTGAGGAATACCCTACAAACCAGAAAAAGAAGGATGGCTAACTGGATTAGTCACATGTTACATAGGAACTGCCTTCTAAAACATGATAATGAAGGAAAGTTAGAGGGAAAGATATGTGACAGGAAGACGATGAAGAAGATGTAAGCAGCCACTGGATGCCCTTAAGGAGAAAAAAGGATACTGGAAATTGACAGTGGAATCTCTAGATCACACTCTGTACAGAACTTGCTGTTGAAGACGCTATGGACCTGTTGTAAGACAGACAATAGAATGATGATGATATAAAAAGCATTAACTGCTAATTATGAGTGCATGTTCATCTATCCAAGATACAGCAACTTCTTCGTTGTTCCTCAATGAAAGAAAAACCCTCAAGCCTCTTTTTTTCCATTCATTTCATTTCTGAAAACTTTCAGGCATTTATTTGCTGGCTATAAATACCTGTCTTCCAAAGTCCACAACCAGCAGCCAATCAGCCAGCTGTTGTGATGGATATTATCCATACATGTCGATATGATATCCTGAAGATTGGTTGGTGGAGTTTTTCAGAGGAGTAGAACACAAGTTTTTTACTACCCATGCATTTGTTAGTATAAAGAACAAAGTACACTCTCTGTTTTGCCAGTGGATGTATCTATGGTTTCAAGTTATATGCCCATATCAGCGATTAATACTCTCACAGAGAACAAACATTTTCAGCCCAGACTTCACTGCACTCATGGGATTATATTTCTTAAAAGCAATGTTTTACATTCAACAACTACAGTAATACTGGGTAAGTTATGGAGCATTCACTTGGATCTAATGTTGTCTGATATGGATGAATGGAGCTTCCAACTACAGTAGACCTTGTCCCTCAGCATGTGTAGGGAGATTCCGACCCAGTAACTGATAAACATCCCTGGGATCACTGGAAATCACGGCATTTGTTCAACCATGCCTAACAGTAATATAAGGCATAGTACTTAGGGCCATAATGTAACACCAAACAACAGTGCCCTAATATCAGCTAGGGTTGCAAGTGACCAGCCTGTGACTGTAGCTCTTTTGGATGGGGGAACATTATGCATTCTTTTCACATTTCCATTCATTAATGTTTTTGCAGAATGAGGTAAAACAATCCACATCTAAGAAAAGATAAAAAAAATACTGTGTATAAAAGGATCAGTTTTCCAGTCAAACCTTCATAGTACAACTACATTTCACTCAATATTTTGCACTACAATTGATCTGTTTCATCCAGGATCCAAATGAGTAACCTCACGTCAGTTCCTTTGCAAACCCTGTACTTTCAACAGTCACTTGTGCTGCTCTTGTGCTCATTGGCACTGGCACCCATCTCTAACACTACTTCTTGTCACTCGAACTGTCAGATATATTTTCTTTACTACAAATGGTGTTCACACAGGAATGTCTCAACGTTTTTAGCATTACTCCGTGACAAAGTATCAAAATGAAACAAGACACAAGTATAGCTCAGAAAGTGTACTTTATTTCTATACTGCATTCTTCCCCCATAGCCTCCCTCTCAGCCCAAACAATACTGCCACCACTGAACAAGTTTTTCAGACCAGTCACTGTAACACTCTTCAGGTTGCTCTTGAAACCATTTTCCTGCAGCAGTTTGATTTTAAGCATCCCAGGTGAAATTAATTCCTTTGAGATGTACCTTGAAGCTGCAAACAATCAGAAGACAGACAGTGCCATGCATGGGTTATAGGGAGCAAGTGAAACAACTTAAAATCCAACGCTCTCTATCACCATTATGTGGCAGCACTAGCGAGGGGTCTTGCATTATCATGTTGAAGAGCATCAGCTCTTTTCCATAATAAACACAACTGATTCACTGTTTCAATCTCTTTTGAGTATTCACATAAGTCTCAGCATTGATTTCCTTTCTTTGATCATGCACTCCTGGTGAATGATGCCTCTGTAGCCCTATAAAATGGTGAGAACACATTTTCCAGTGGAAGGTTGTGTCTTGAAATTTTTCTTTCTAGGAAAGGTGGGTTGACGATATTCAAGTAACTGGATTTTCACTTCCAAGGTCACAGTGATGCACCTAACTTTGGTCACCTATGACAATGCTACAGAGAAACACATTACCCTTGCTTTTGTGGTGAGTAATTGCTGACACAATTCCAATTTTGCTCTCTTCATTTCAGGCGTAAGCTGACGTGGCACCCTCACAGCGCACACTTTCTTGTAACCTAAACCTGCAATACGCTCATTCACAAAAACTAAACCTATGTTTAAATTTGCTGCTACAATTCTCTGAGAAGATTGTCAATTTTTTGCCTGTTGCGATGAGAGGACTACCAGACCACAGCGGGTCATTCGGGTCCAAATTTCTGCCAGCATCTCACTATCCCTTAATTTTGTCATAATTGCCAGGATATATAGTCACAGTATCTTCACCATACAAATCCAATAATCGCCTGTGAATTCTGATGGGAGTTTCACTTTCATACATCAAAAACTCATTAACTCCCTGCTGTTTGATCTGCTTTGAAACAGCTGAAAACAAGCCACCCATTTTGACCCAAATACAATGAATACAGACCACTGTGTTTACCAAGCCATAACCAACGGCAAACTGAAGCTCAAGAAACAATGAAAAAGTCTGGTAAATTTCCACTTCAAGTTCACACTGTGTGTGCAAGATACATTTGCAGAGGCATTACTTTCCAAAAGCTCCTCGTACTATAAAAAGAATTTCTTCATCACTGCAGATTGCTCTCCATATCATGTTGGGTAAATATGTGAAGAAATCTGATCCAAAAACAGCATTAACATCAACAGGAATATAACATTGCTCACACAATGCACAAAGCTTTTCCCACACACATTAAACATAAATTCTACATGTTTAGTTCAGTGCTACCACAAACACAGCCCATGAGTGTATCATCTTTCCACAACTTCCAGCAACTTCCTATGGCAGAGACAACAGTAAAATCAAGCTTGTACAGATCTCAAGTTACATCTGGTATCTGGCCTTGGATATAATCATTTTGTGTTCAGGATAGCCCACAGTTCTACCTTTGATAACAGAAACACGACAGTTAAGTAAACTTTCGAGGTGAGGGTAACATTACTGCCACTCTGGGTATGACAATGAAATTTTTATGAAGACACACCAAAGAAACGTGAATTTATTAATTGCGCAAAACTCACTCTTAGAAATCGAAACACATACCACACTTGAACACACAACTCAAAAATCCTTTGTTATTATGAAAAAAGATGCTTTCTCATACTTTTCACAAATTCCTTAATACAGTGTGAAAGGTGCCATAAACAAAAAACTCCATTAACTAATTATGAAAGCAGGAGCAGGCATAAGAACAAAAGGAACCAAGAAGACAACATAGGTACCATATTTACCTGAAAGTATGATGACCCTAATCGAGTCGACCCTCCAAATATAAAATGTCTGCTAAGACACAATATTCTACTATAAACGTCATACTCATAATACACAAAGCATGTCAGATTCTATCGACTTCTATCAATCAGTGTCACTGTCTCCATCGTCACAGTAAGTGCCTTCATCTTCCTCACACTTCTAACATTTCTGTCCTCTTCAATGTCATTCCACAACATATCATCAGTCTCAAACCTTGCCTTGGATATGCAGAACTTCTTAAAACCCTTCACAATAACTCACAGCTGAGATGTGCTGCCATACCATTATGACCCACATTGACTAAATAATACAGTTATATTTCCTGATTTATAAACTTACTTGAACCCATTAACATTCACAAGTAGTGATGTTAAGAATTTAAATACATGTTGTTCTGTTTTTTGTGTTGTGTCTGTTCCTGATCAATCTGAGTTCATGGATCTTTCTATGGGTTTTAATTTGTGGACTGATCCAGGTTTTATTTTTGAATCTCACAGTTAACTTTTAATTTTTCCATAACCAATTTCCTGTTACTACCCTTCGAATAGATTCAACCTAATGTGCATATCTTAACAAGTTTTCTGTTTCTATTGTGTCCAGTGACTGAAAACAGCTCAAGGTAAGGAGTCCTGCAAGTTAGGTGCTTCTTTGCCTGAAGACAAAGACAAAGCTGGCTCCGAAATGTCTTCCTTCTTTAAAAAAATAAGACAATGTACAAAGTCCAAACAAAAAAAAAACAGGATTGTATAAGTTAACTTCAGTCATGCTCTGCTCTCTCTTTTGTATGCACATAACAATTCGCTAATGTAGATCTCAGTTTGGCTCACCACGGTCTGGTTCAGTGTGATCCAGTCTGGTGTCAGCTAGTACAGTGCAGTCCCGTTCCACAAAAATTTAACATGACCTCACATATTTAAGCACCAAATTTTATAGAAAAAAACCTCATCTTGCATTAGAGTAAACGCAGTTTTCTGAGACTTGTTTCTCTCATTGTTGCATGTCACATTACCAATACTGAACACAATACCTCTAATCATGTCCCCTGAGCATAGGGAGAACATGATGCCAACTCAAATGAAGGAAGCCAGCCCACATGGCCTTCCAACTTATGAGTGGTGGAATGCTAGATCAGCACTCAGTAATGTGTCATGTGTCAGACTGCAGATGAAAAATGTGTGTGTGTGTGAAAAAGGCACTCAGCTGCAGACAGCGTATGTATGCAATACTTTTGCAATGTATGCATCATGGAAAAAATGTTGCTGAAAGTCATCTTGCATCAACAGGGTGGTGCAAACCAATATACAAAACAGTAGAAATAGTAGAAAATCTTAAATGACATGTTGAATGCTGGACAATGAGAAAACACAAATACCTTATGCTCTAATTGAATGGAAACTTGACAGTATTGGAGCTCGAATGGAGACAAGTCCCAGGAAAACTTTGTGCCAAATGGTTGTTCGAAGTGAGTTGTCAAAATCCTAGACTTTCAATTCCCTGTGGACATAGGCTTCCCATGCGTTAAAGCTCCCCTGATAGCTGCCATGTTCTGAGACAGGATCAGAGGTACATAGTGTATAATCTTGCATGAATAAAACAGGCATAAGCACCCATGCTGTAGAACCATGATGGGGCCTGGCATGATGACTCAATTCATAACACTCAAAGCAACCAGTCTTTCACAGACAGTGATATTTTTCATCACAGAACATTATTATAAATATTTACCCAAGTTCCTGACTATAAAAAATTGTAAACAGTATTAATAAATAATAAAATACACTGACCAAGATGCTGGAGGTACTGCAGAGTGCGCTCATATCCATGTAGAGTGGAATCAGGGTATTCTGCTTGTTTCTGGAGTAGCTCCAAGGCCTTTCGATGCAGCCCCTTTGTTTGGTAGAGAATGATAAGTTCACTATACTTCTGGTGTTTCTTCAGTGTCTTCTCAGTCTCCCCCAGATGACAGTGGTTTAGCCGCAGCAAAGGTGCCACTAGTGCATCATTTGTCTACACAAAGGATAACCTACGTTTCAGCATAAGTTCAATTAGCTACATATGCAAGGACTTGTGCACTCCCTAATTCTACCACATGAAGTGTGGCAACAGAAACAGTTATCATACTTCTCTGAATGTTAAGATGAGGGTTTTCCTTAAATTTGGTGCTTAAAATGTGGGGTCATCTTAAATTCACATATGAAGTGCCAACATGGTACACACCCATCTGAATGAGACCATGCCGCATCAAACCAAAGTGTGCACCGCTAAATTGTTGCAAGTGTAGTGGGAAGAGAGAACAGACCATTCTGTAGGATTATTAGCTCTGAGCCATTCAGCATTACAGTTCACTCACTGTGCTGGTAAAATAGCAGACCGTGTGGAGAAGGGAGTTTGATTGTATTCCAAATTATGTCAGGCAAAATTAAGATGATAATTAATCACACCAAGAAAACAAATAAATGCAATGCAGCAAAACACTAAAGGTTTCAGAAGCCAATGTTCAAGGGTGAAGGAAACAGAACACAGACTGATAAGCATCAATGCTATCCGAAAATCTTTCAGTGGACCCAATCATGGTTGATTCCAGGAACTACAACATGACATGAAATATTCGAGTTCGTACACTCAGAAAGAAAAATGGGAGTGCCAAATACTTGTAAGGTGATACAACATAAAGCATGGGCACCTGCCAAATGACACATCACGTGACATCAGTAAAGGACAGCATGGGTTGAGGCATATATGTAATAAAGAACAAAGGGTTCTCTCCACACTGAAGAACTTCACATTGCCAAAAACTCCCAGCAGAGTTCCAGGAGACACTCAATGCTTTTCAGTGACATGTGACTGAATTACACAATGAAACAAATGTCAACTTACCCATCCTGCACAACAGCAGGGATATCTGTGAACTCTCTAGTTATAGTGCTTCTAATTCCTTATGGTCTACACTGGGGAAGACAGTGCCTTTTCAAAGGTTTATGTTAAACCTGGCAGAGAAAACTCCATGCTCCAGTGAAGCTGACAGCTTGCCAGCTGTAGCATAGCTACTGGATACATCAACCAAGCCAGACAGATCTTAGCAAAAGAGCCAGACAAAGTGTGTCCCATTAAGGAGGGGAAGGGATGGCTCCTTCAGCATTTGCCAACTTCTCTAGAGCTGCACACCCCAAAAGCAAAGCCTGGCCCTCCATGCTAGGGGTTAGGCATGAAGCTCAAAACCTCATCCTGGAAAAATAATATTGAGAAGCCCAAGGGAAGCCAGGGCCAAACTTACAGGTCATAATGTTAAAGAAGAGAGAACTGAATTCCCATAGTTCTTTGAATAACATTTTAACTTTCCTATAATAATTTGAATAACATTTTAACTTTCTGGAGAAAAAAACTTGTTGATTCCTCTTTTCCAAGATTTGCTTAAGTTTCTTGAGTTCTCAGCTCACATATGTTACAGTAAAAGTAATTTTTTAAATTTAAAAATTGTTCAATTAAGTAAGTGGAGTAGACTATAAACGAATTTTGAAGAAAAAAAAAATCCCCATAGGGATGCTGTCACTCAGCATTCAATAAAAAACCACAAGGATTTCAACAGTGGATACATGGACATATTTATGAATCTCACTGCAAGAACTTCAATATCCATATGCAGGAGGATGTCAAGTGCTCGTTGTTAACAGCTCATACTATTTGGGCAGAACAACCAATGCCCACAACTTCCCAACAAAACTTTTCCCAAGTGAATGGACACACTGTTTCCACCCCTCCATTTTACTCTTCCAAGCCTGTGTTGCAATAATCAACAGCACAAATTAATTCCTCAGTACCGTATATTCTCAAATCTAATCCGCACTATCCGCACCAGTTTTTGCCAATTTCTTAAATGAAAAAAAAGTTCGCAGTTCTAATCCGCACCTTTCCTTCAACCGCTCCTTGCCTACACGGCAGACTGACTGAATAATACTGGATGTTACCAATGCTTTAACCATTATCCAACTACCGCGCCGCGTGTGAAGTGGCCATTTAACTGCCAGCAGTACAAACGCACCAAAACTGATTAGCCCTGCAGCCATTTAAATGCTTCGTACATTCACGTAGAGGCATAGAATTATAGCCCCACAAGTTAACTCCACATTATATAATGGTTTGTGGTCAGATTCACGCTCTGGCCACTTTACCCAATTACATCCATATGCACCTCATGAATAAATCGCTTCAAAGACAGCCTAAAATCTTTGAAACCTGGTATGTTTATTTTGCTATGCAATGCAACAGGGGGCCTTTCATTACCTCCTCACGACACGTTAGCAGTAGGAATGGTGACTGCGTTGAAGCCTCGTTCAATCTGCCAAGCATGCCGTCTACAGGAACGTCTAAATAACGGCATGTTTTGTAGCAGAATGTTCCTGCTGTGTACCCCTCTGAAATATGACCATATACCATACCTAATATCACTGTTGATATATGGCACGCCGTTTCCCAGCCAAAACAAACCAAGTCACCATGTGACTGTCGTCCGAGATTTGACTGCGAGTACTACAATGGACTAAGCACTATCTTTCTTTGTATCATAATTTGCCAATGTTATATAGGTTCTTTCATGCCTGTCTTACATTTAGTTCAAATTATAAACAGAATGCATACCAAAATAAATATAGGTAATTACTGGCTGCACTGTGACATCACGCTTTTTGTGCTGAAATTGAAATGCCTCGTTGCTCAACTCCACTTGGGGTTATAATTTCAACTGAAGGAATACTGGTAAACAGACTGCTTGTTCCAATTTGTCGTGTAACCTAGTTATGGAAGTGGGATGCCAGAAATCTAAATGACCATCATATACGGCAAAGTTCAAACATGAAGTTATTTGGTGTGTAGAGGATAAGGAAACAGCAAAGCCGCTGCAGTTTTTGGAGTTGATGAAAGCAACATTCAACTGTGGCGGAAACACAAGGCAGCGATCAGCAGGTGTGAGGCGTCACAAAAGAAATTCACTGGACCCAAGAAAGGACGATTTCCTGAAATTGATGATGCAATCTTCACATTCTTTCATAAGAGACGCAAGACTGGACCGTTTGTGAGTTATGATCTACTTCGCGAGGAGGCGATAAAAAAGGCCAGATCTTTGAACATTCCTCAAAGTCATTTTAAAGCCAGTAAAGGATGAGCCATTAGGTTCATGCGCCAGATGGGGCTGGCGTTGCAGCATAGGATGACAATATGCCAGAAGCTCCCAAAAGATTTTGAACAAAAGTTGTTGAATTATCTGTGGTACATCACCAACCTGAGGAAGACGGGAAATTTTTTAATGGGGCAAATGGCCAACGCCAATGAAACAGTCATTTATCTTGATATGCCGCCAAACTACACATGGAGAAGAAAGGCATGATGGAGGTACTTTTGAAAACCACTGGGTACGAAAAGCTTCGCCTAACAGTAATGTTGGCAGCAACTGCTGATGGGAGAAAACTACCACCCTTGCTAATTTTGAAAAGGAAGACTTTACCCAAATCAGAGGCATTTCTGAAGGACATTATAGTCCGGGCCCAGGAAAAAGAATGGATGATGGAAGACATGATATTGGAGTGGCTGAAAATAGTATGGGGTCGCAGGCCTAGAGCCTTCTTAAATCAACCATCAATGATTGTCCTTGATGCATTCAAAGGGCATCTCACTGATCCCGTGAAGAACAAGCTCCGCAAGATGAAACTGAGCTTGTTGTCATTCCAGGTGGAATGACATCAGTGTTGCAACCAATGGACGTATCCATTAACAAGCCCTTTAAAGAGAGGTTGAGGCAACAATATCTGACCTGGATTGCAGATCCTGCCCGTGAGTTAACAAACACTGGAAAAATCAAACGCGCAGCTCCTTCAGAAGTCATGTGGTGGGTGTTGGCTGCATGGAAAGCCATCCCGGAGAGCATTATAATCAAATCTTTCAAGAAGTTTCGCATTAGCAATGTTTTGGACGGATCCAAAGATGACATTCTATGGTAGGACGATGGTGAAGATAAAGATGATAGTGACTGGGTGACGTTTGATCCAGTTGTGAGTGATGACAGTGAGTCTGATGAATAATAAATTACAAATACTATATAATATTATAAATAATAAATAAAATAATAAATTATTGTATTGTAGTGTTCTTACAGCATGTACAGCGGCTCTATCATTTTTCCAAAATCCAGCTCACAACCGTGAATCTAATCCACACGTGATTCTAATCTGCGTCTGATTTTTTAGCCCTCTGAAACCGTAAAAAGGGTGCGGGTTAGATTCGAGAACATACAGTATTTCTGGCATCTATCCTGAAAATGGCTTCAGGTTGTAGTTCTACTTTCACCGCATGTGGGCACGAAGTACCTCACAGTTATGGGAACTACTTTTGTGTCCTTTCAGTTCAAGGCATCTTCAGACTCTGTTAAAAAGTGATTTGTTTTAAATCTTCCCTAAGTTCTACAACTGACAATGGTGCTGAAACATTTAATACAACCATCTCACTTCAGTCTGAGTAAGAATCAAATTAATAATAAATACTAGTAAAATCAATACTGAAATGAAGTGTGCTGTTCTGTAACTCATATAATGCATGGCTGTGGTAAGCGGAGTTTGCAGGATTCCTTCCTGAGGGCCATCGATTTTAAGAAATGAAATAGCAGTTGACCAGCTCACTGCCACTGACACACTGGCCTTGTGTTTGGCACTATTTATATGGTCTCAACAGTGAGAACATTAAAAACAAAGCACTGCCACAAATTGAACATAAAAGTGAGGCCACTTTGTGGCATGGTTTCTTTATAAAGTCCTTCTACAATTCTATTCTAAACTTGCACATAACTACATTGAGGCCTGTTGCATGAAGAAAACCCAGCATGACATCAACTACAATCAGTGCAGAGCTGGTTCACTGTACACATTCCATGCTGAAGGTACACCCTCACTACCAGCAGATCACCATGACAATAGCAGCAAAAATATAATACATAACCAGTAGTAGTGGGGACGCACTACTGTAAATTATGACAATATGCTCAAAAGGGAACTTCTCTAACCCTTAATATCAGTCTTCAGTATAACACATCAAGCACATCAGTGCAACCTGCTAGTACAATTCACAAGGCTATGGGATGGATTACCAAGGAATTATAGTTTCATTCCCAGCTGGGGCAAAAAATTCTTCTCCACTCTACAGCATCAAGACCAGCAGTGTAGCCCACCCAGACTATCTGATGGGTGCTGGGGGCTCTTACTCTGGAGAAAATACTGTTGGACTGTCAAGCTGACCACTCACATCCACCCAGTGCCACAGTTGAGAATAAATGGAGCTACACCTCCACCTGCCAAAATGCCTTCAGAATCTGCAGAGGGTAACTTTACCTTCACAACCTTGGTAGCTTGACTGAATGGATGGACAGTACTAATTAAACAACCTAGTGCAAAGTAATAAGTATAGGTTCTAGGTATGTTCAGTTCATTGCATATAACCTCAAAGTTTGTGTCCATGTTTGCAATTGTTGACAAACAAATAATATAAAAAACAGATTAAGTACATTTATAATCCATTTCTGTATGAAATGACACATTCCAAATTCTAATAGCTCATCAGTTACTGCCATGATGCAAACAGTTGAAACAACTGGGTCTGCATGGTCACATTGCTCTTACTTTAAAAATCCTAAAAAATTACCATCAATAACAGCATGTTTTTAAAATCTATTAACACATTATGTCCATATATTTTATGTTATTCATATTGTGCATGTTCTTACAATAAATATTTAATCCAACATATGTACTTGGTGATGCTACCATTTATGACATATATGTTTTGACACCAAGGTGCCATCCTCAAGAAACATCATGACAAAGGTACAAACGAGCATCCCAATCTAGGTTCTGATCCTACTTATAGGAATGACTAACATCTTAAAATGCTGAAACACATAAAATTGATGACCATAAATTACAGTATTGTGGTATTAAATATTAAAATATGTAACATAAGCCACCAGAGTTGCCAGTTCTTAACTGTTTTTATATTATGTGGAGGATGTTCACAAACATCAGTCATGAGTGAACATGATCTGACAAGATCTTGTGCAGATACGTCATGCAAAGTGTATGATACCAGGTAGTATAGCATACTCATGGGCAGACTACAGTTCCAAAACATGTAGGAGTTGATATATGTCATAAATGGCGTATCACAGAGTGCATATGCTGGCTGATACAGTGACATTACCTCTGCATTACTGAATTAAGTGATGCTAATGTCATATGTCTTTCAGGTAAACCAAGATGGCTTGAAACTAAATGGTACACATCAGCTTCTGGTTTATGCCGATGATGTTAATATACTGGAAGAAGGTATACATACTTTAAAGGAAAACGCAGAAGCTTTAGTAGCTGCTACTAGGGAGATTGGCCTGGAAGTAAGTGCTGATAAAACTAAGTACATGGTCATGTCTCGAGATCAGAATGCAGGACAAAATCACAGTGGGAGGATTGATAATAGTACCTTCGAGAGGGTGGAAGAGTTTAAATATTTG